>Ga0315314_1000242_pt1 | contig 69715 bp, 65 predicted proteins | sample TDP9_MG_FD_203631 | JGI IMG/M metagenome (GOLD analysis project Ga0315314, IMG submission 203631) | Freshwater sediment microbial communities from Lake Towuti, South Sulawesi, Indonesia - TDP9 | ecosystem: Environmental > Aquatic > Freshwater > Lake > Sediment | place: Indonesia: South Sulawesi...
TTTGAAAAGTAACCCATGTCGGCCTCCTCCAGAGAGATTCTCAGGATTGAGGTCATTTTATCATATAGCCATATGCCTAGTCAAGAAAAATTTTCATGTTCCCCCCCAATTTTTTCACACCTTCCCCCTCAGAGGGGGGAGGGTAGGGAGGGGGTGAAAAGGAGGATCGTGATGAACTGGGAGTTCGTACTATTTCACAAAGAAAACGGAATTGGCACCATCACCCTGAACCGGCCCGAGGCGATGAACGCCCTGGGAGGCGGCATGAGGCAAGAAATCTTAGCTGCCTTAGAAACTGCTGTAGCAGATAAGGAAGTCAGGGTCATCGTGATTACGGGAGCTGGCAAAGCTTTCTGTGCAGGGGGTGATGTGAAGGAGTTCGTCTCCGGTGAAACGAGAGCCGAAGCCAACTTACCCGTGGATCAGCGTCCTACCCGGGATAAAATTGTCCTGCTCATTCAGGCCACAGGCAAGCCAGTCATCGCTTCCGTCAATGGCGTTGCCGCTGGAGGAGGTTGCAACTTGGCTCTGGCCTGTGATATGCGGATAGCCAGCGACCGGGCACGCTTTGGAGAAGTATTCGTGCGCCGCGGCGTCCACCCGGACTGGGGAGGCATATGGTTTTTGCCGAGGCTGGTGGGCTATGCCAAGGCTGCTGAACTGATCTTCTCGGGAGAGGTTATCGATGCCCAGGAAGCCTTGCGGATCGGCCTAGTAAACAAAGTCGTCCCTCACGAAGAATTGCCCATGGCCACAAAAGAATTCGCCATGAAGTTCATGAAGAGTGCGCCTATTCCCATTGCCCTGGCCAAGAGGGCTCTGCAGAATCATTCCCGCATCGATCTGGCCCAGGCTCTGGACCACGAACGATTTGCCCAGGCCATTTGCTGGAATACGGAAGATCGGGCGGAAGGAATGAAATCCTTTGTGGAGAAGCGGGAGCCGGTATTTAAAGGCCTATAAAGGACAAAGTTTGCCCTCACCCCATCCGTTCGGCTGAGCGTTCGACTGAGACTTCGGCGAGCTCAGTCGAGTCGCTCACGCCGAAGTCTCACGACGAAGCCCTCTCCCCCGACCGCGGGGGAGAGGGGATAGTGAGGGGGAAAATTTCAGAAATTGAACGTTAGAGTAATGAGAGAAGGCCAATTTTCTCAGTGGCAGAGCCTAATTAGCTGGCGAATATCCTTCACTGCATCCAGGGTCCAGAGTGTTTTCACAAGGGAGTCGATCCTCTTCTTTGGCAGAACAAAAGCCGCCAGGGAGCGGAATTTATTTTCCAGCTCTTCATCCGTGGAGGGATTTTGCGGGTCCCCCTTCGGACGGTTCACGAAGGCCGAGTATTTTTGCCCATTTTTAGTTATAATTGTCACATTGGCTTCCGTGTCTTTGAGTTCAGGAACAAAAGTCGCCTTCACTTTCTTTCGCAAGGCCACCATCTTCGGGTCGAGAACGCGCTTATCTGTAAATAGATTTTCCCCGGCTGCCCCCTCGGCCAGGGCCAAGGCTGCGCAATAGTAGATGCTGAATTTTCCAGCCAGGGCGGTCTTCGGCTCTTCCTGCCCAGCGGAATCTAAACAAAACTTGCCCACTTGACATTGAATCTCTTCTACGTCTTCAGGTTTGAGGTTATATTTCTGCCTCAGCTCAATGAGGGCGTCGATAGTTGGATGGGTGAGCAGACAGGCCGCATGGGGTTTAAAGGTGTTGTTAAGCACTTCGTACTTGAGGCCCAGATTCTCGACCATCGGTTCGAGTTTGGAATCATCTCCCAGGGCTTCCACATATCCCTTCTTTCCCTCGAGGATATTGGGGGCGCAGGTGAAACCCCGCTTCGCCAGGAAAGCTGAAAGAACCCCATCAAAAGCGGATTTTCCGGGATGGAATGGTTTGGTCATGGTGCCAAAGACCAGGCGCAAACCAGAAGCCTGGGTGCCAGCAAGGCCCATGGCCTGAACCATCTGTTCGAGGGAAAGACGGAGGAGCTTTCCCGCGGCCACGGCAGCGCCGAACCGGCCGAAGGTGGATGTGGTATGCCAGCCGCGTTCGTAGTGTTTAAAACCCATACCCATGCCAATCCGCGTTTCCACCTCATACCCGAGAATAAAAGCCTCCAAGGCTGCTTTGCCCGAGAGCTGCTTCCACTCGGCCATGGCCAGGACCGCCGGAATCACAGGCGCACTCGGATGCCCCAGGGAACCTACGTGGGTATCATCGTAATCTAAGGCGTGGGCCATTGCTCCGTTGATGAGAGCTGCGTTCATGACATTAGTCTTCAGGCCATGACCCAAGACCGTGGCTTGGGGTTTGCCGCCAAATTCCTTGACCATTTTTACTAAGATGCGGCTCAAAGGCTGTCGCGAACCGCCAAGGGCGACGCCCAGAAGGTCAAGGAAGCAGCGCTTGCCCTGGTGAACAACCTCCTTGGGAAAAGATGGGTAGGAAGTTTCCAATACAAAACGAGCCAACCTTTCAGTTACTCCCATGGTCTCCCTCCTTTTTTGAGTCCTGGCATTGTCAAAATTTAACCAGAGAGGCGGCAGAGAAATTATTAATTTTTCAGAGTCCGGCAAATTTACTCCTGATAAAGTCCGCAATGATTTTGATGGAAGTTCCTGGAATGAAAATCTCGGCTGCTCCCATCGCTTTCAATTTTTCCATGTCAGCCTGGGAGATAATGCCCCCTACAATGACCATCTTATCTCCGGCTCCTTTTTCTCTTAAATTTTGGATAACCCTTTGCGTTAAGCTCAAATGGGCACCGGAGAGGATGGACAAGCCAATTACATCCACGTCCTCCTGGATGGCTGCGTTCACAATCATCTCGGGAGTCTGGCGCAGGCCCGTGTAAACTACCTCAAAGCCGGCGTCCCTAAGACCATAGGCTACCACCTTTGCTCCTCGATCATGCCCGTCCAAACCAGGTTTGGCTACCAGCACCCTGATCTTCCTATCCTGAGCCATAAAAAACCTCCTTCCAAAAAGCCAGGTTTATTATCCCTGATCGCTTGTAAATATTGGACCCGCCCAAAAATGGGCAGACTTTTAAATCCCAAATTCGAATATCGAAATCCGAAATAAATTCAAAATTCGAATGACCCAAACGCCACCACGAAGAGTTTTGAATTTCTATTTTTGAACATTCGGATTTGTTTCGAGTTTCGAATTTCGTGCTTCGAAATTTGAGCTTGACTTATATCGCGGCCGGGTGATACTCTCCAAAAATTTCTCGCAGAACGTCGCACATTTCCTGTAGAGTGGCATAGGCCTTGGCGCACTCGATAAAATGAGGGATTAGATTCGCCTCTTCTTTCCGGGCAGCTTCCGCGAGTACTTTTAGCAGACGCCTGACTTCTCTATTGTCGCGCTGGTTTTTCACCTCCTGAAGATTGGCGATTTGCTTGCGCTCAGCCTCTTCCCGCCGCTCCGGATCATAGGGATGGGCAACCAGGCGTGCGGTCGCTACCTCAAGTTCACTCTCTCCCAAGTAACAATTGACGCCGACGATCAATTCCTTGCCTTCTTCGATTTTTTTCTGCCGCTCGTAAGCACTTTTGGCTACCTCGCGCTGCATGTAGCCACTTTCAATGGCTACCACCGCACCGCCCATCTTTTCAATCTTATCGAATTCGGCCCAGGCTGCATCTTCAATCTGGTTGGTCTGCGATTCCACATAATAGGAGCCAGCCAAGGGATCCATCACATCCACCAGGCGGGCTTCGTGTTGAAGGATGCGGGCTGCGTCCTCACTGAGCTGGATGGCCTCCAGGCTCCATCCGAGACCCATAGGCTCATCATAAGGGGGATAGCAATTGGGTGGTCCTCCGGCCAAGGCTGCAGCAATGCCGCCGACGACAGAACGAACGAGGTTGTTCAATGGCCTTTGCACCGTGCAGTTGAAGTTTCCAGGATAGACCGTAAAGGGGATGCGCAGGGTCATGGACCTCTCGTTCTTGGCCCCGAATTTTTCCGTCAGAACCTTGGCCCACATTCTCCGGGCTGCTCGATGGAAGGCGATCTCCTTGAAAAACTCCATGCTGCCGCCAAAGGCGTTGAAAGTAAAGCGGGGAGCGAAAGAATCGACGGCAAACCCGGCTTTCACTCCTTCCTGCAGGTAGGCTGCTCCGATAGCCATGCTGAATGCCAAATCTTGCTCCCGCGAGGCCCCCGCTTCGCGAATGTGGTAGCCCCCAATGCTGGTGATGTTCACATTCGGGAGATGTTTGGTATAGAATACCAGGCTGTCCCGGAACATGCGCATTGCCGGACGAGGGGGAAAGATATAGGTTCCCCGGGCCACATACTCCTTCAGGATATCATTTTGCGGCGTTGCCCGAAGCTTATCCCTGGCGATTCGCCTCTTATCCGCCAAGGCTAAATACATGGCCATGACGACGTTTGCCGGGGCATTGATAGTGAAATTGGATGCTGTGCGATCGATGTCATTCTCCCCAGAAAATGCTTCAAAGATGACTTCCATATCCCTTAAGGTATCCACTGCCACTCCCACCCGGCCGACCTCCCCTACGGCTATGGGATTATCAGAGTCAAATCCGCATTGCGTGGGGAGGTCAAAAGCGATATTGGGGCCTGTCCGGGCACCGAGTTTCCTCATGTGCAGATAATAATCCCGGGTATCTTCCGGCGCTCCATATCCAGAGTAACGGCCGGCCCGCACCAACCCAGCTGCTTGGGCGATTCCTCCCGAACCTCGCTCTCCTGTGCGGTAGGGAAAGGTCGGATACGTCCCGGCCGTGAAGGGATATTGACCAGGAAAACCAACCTTGTTCAGGAAATCGAACCCCTCCTCTAAATCCACAGGGGAATAAAAATGGGTAGGTGATTCCCCGAGTTTGAACCTCTCCAGAGCTGGCCTGAGAGTCTTTTCCTCCCAGCGCTTCCTTTCTTCTTTTATTTTCTTTTGTTCTTCTCCCATGGTTTTTCCATCCTCCTTGACGAGAATTCCATTTTGACCTGTATCCTGCTTTATTTTGCCTTATTAAGCCGGGTTGTCAAGAGGTTCCTGCCTTCCTTCCCGTCAGTCGATCAGCTACCTCAGCATCCCCACCTGGGCATGAGTGAGGTTCAATTCATCTCGCAGGAAAGGGGACGAAGACTCAAGTTACCCAAAGAGGCTACTTTTCGCGAAAGGGTCATCACGACCAGAACAGCCCCCAAAGAGGGGTTTTTTCTTCTTTCATCCATCGGAATTGGTCATGAAAATTCCCTGGTAATTTGTAAGAATTTACCTGGGCATGAGCAGGTTCGGCAGAAATAGACTGAACCAGGGGCAATAGGTAATGATGGCGAGCTGGATCAATCCCAAACAGGTAAATGGAAAGGTGCCCTTGATGACATCCCATAGGGGAGCCTTAGCCACGCCAGAGATGACATAGAGATTCAGCCCTACCGGAGGGGTTTCCAAGGCGAGTTCCATATTCACCGTCATGATGATGCCGAAATGGACCAGGTCGATTCCCAAATGGTTGATGACCGGGAGCATGATGGGCAGGGTGATTAGCATAATAGAGACCACTTCCAGGAACATACCCATGATAAGCAGAATGATATTGACGAAAAGGAGGAACATAAGGGGCGATAGCTGGAGCTCTTTGGCCACGGTTACGGCCCGCGCCGGGATGCCCGCCTCGGTTAGCCAGTTGCCAAATACGACGGCGGTAGAAATGATAAACATGATCATCCCCGCTTGCTTCATGGCGTCTCCAGTGATGGAGATAACTTCTCTGTATTTTACCTCCCGGTAAATATAGAGACTGATCATAACGGATACCACTGCGGCCAGGGCCGCAGCTTCGGTTACGGTGACGAGTCCCGAATAAATCCCCCCCAGGATGATGAAGGGCACGGAGAAAGCTGGGGTGGCCTGACCAGTAGTGCGTAAGGTCTCGGCCCAACCAACTCGCGGGGCCCTTCCGAATCCTTTCCGTCGCGAAATCCAAGTAATCCAGGCTATGTAGAGTGCTCCCTCCAAGATGCCTGGCAGCACACCGGCCAGAAATAGTCGAGGGATGGATTCTTCAGCAATGATCCCATAAATGACCAGGGCAATGCTTGGAGGAATCATGATGCCCATGGTCCCAGAGGCAGCCACCACCCCCGCGGAAAAAGATCTGGGGTAGCCGTGTTCCATCATGGCCGGAATGATGATCACCCCAATAGCCAGCGCGGTTGCTACGCTGGAGCCACAAATAGCGGCGAAAAGCATGCAGGAAACCACTGCGACTATGGCTAGCCCTCCCCGCATATGCCCTACGTAGCAATTGGCTGCTTTGACGAGATATTTGGAAGTCCCCCCACTGACCATGAACTGGGCAGCAATAACGAAAAAGGGGATGGCCATCAAGGGGAATGTATCCAGAGTGTTGTACATGATCTCTGGAACCATCAGCAGTGGGGTCTTGGAGAAGAATGCGATCATAACTAAAGCAGTAATGCCCAAGACGAAGACAATGGGAAGACCAAAGCAAAGGAGCGCTCCAAAGACGAGGAAGAGAACCAAGATCATCATGAGTGCGTCTCCTCCCGGGCCATTTCATGGGCCTCCAGAATTTCCGACCGATCGAACCGGAAAAGCAGCCGATAAAGTCTTCTCAGATACCTTATGGCCACGAGCGTGCAGCCGGCGGGGACCGAGAGGTAAGGGATCCAGAGGGGAAATCGCAGAGCCGTGAGCGATCTCTCATCGGTTAGGAATGTTAGGGTGACGATTCGGTACCCCCAGATGCAGATCAAAATGCAAAAGCCCATGGCGAGCAGCCCATTTATGACGGCCAGGAGGCGCCGCCTTTTCGGAGGAAACCGCTCCACGAGCAGAGTTGCAGCCACATGCCCTCTCTCCTCCGCCAGCGTGCTTGCGCTGAGGAAGACGGCCCATACGATCATATAAATGATGACCTCCTCCCCCCAACCGGGCGCGGCTTTAAAGGCATAACGCATGATCACGGTGTAGAAAGAGAATGCCACGGCCGAAAAGGCCAGGAGCCCGATAAGGAACTTCTCCGTCCAGTTCCACCCCTTCAAGACCTTGTTCACTTTGGGGCCTCCATTTCCTATTTAGTCAGTGTAGGGGCGCACGGCCGTGCGCCCCTACGGGGCTACATGCCGAGGGTTTTGATGGCCAATTTTACGAGCTCAGGATCATGCTTAAGATCTTTGCTCAGCTTATCTTGAATGGGCATTATGTGCTTGCGCCATTTGGCCAGTTCTTCGTCGCTGGGCTTGTAAATTTCCACTCCTTTACTCTTCATGATCTCCTCGGCTTCATTTTGCTCACGCCTGGCCATCTCCCTCTGTTTGGGTACATGCTCTTTCCAGACATCCAAAATGATCTTCTGCAGGTCTGGTGGAAGGCCGTCCCAGAATTTTAAATTCACCAGGGGAATGTAGAAACCGCAGAAGTTCCGGCTAAAAACCCCGTATTTGATGCCGGCCTCGTAAAGCTTGGCGCCCTCAGCGCTTTTGCAAGTTGTGGCCAGGCCATCAACCGTACCCTGGACCAGCGCCATCGGCACATCTGGCCAGGCGATAAACACGGGGCTGGCGCCCAGTGCTTTGAAGCGCTCTTCAGGGATTGAACCGCCGGAATGGCGCATCTTCAGGCCTTTGAAATCTTCTAACTTCGTGATCTTCCGGGCCCTGGTAAAGCATTGGTCGAAGCCGAGCTCATACCATCGGCCAATGGCTTTTGCACCCGCCTTTTTTTCCAGCGATCGGTTTACGACTCTCCCAACCTCTCCATCGATCAGCTCCTCTGTGACTCTACCGGGCTGTCCTAAGAACATGGGCAGCATGGTCAGGCTCGTGCTGGTGTCGAATCCCTCCAGGATCCAGTTCCCGGGGACGGCCATTTCCACCGTCCCCATTTTCAGAGCCTTGGTCACATGGGCATCCTTGTAAAGCTGGGCACTGTGGTAAAGTTTGGGAACCAGCTTTCCCCCAGATTTTTTTTGCAATTGATCGATGAAGATTTCCAGTCCCATGTTCCGGGGATGGTTTGGTACCGTATCCACCGAGATCTTGAATTCAAAGGTCTGCGCCGCAGCCTTTGGTACTGCCCCGAAGGGCGGCAGCACCATGCTCAGCGCCGCCAAGGCCAGAATGAATTTCCAATGCTTTCTCATTTTTTAAACCTCCTTTCAAAAGATTGAAGATTAAGGCGTATATTGGTTGAGCGCCCCGAAAGGTGTAAGCTTCCGAGAGATCATCCCAACGAGTAGTCTCATACCTCAAATAGGGCCTAAGTTCGGGTTAGGCCCGAAAAAACTTTTACTCTATAATAAGCTTGATGAAAAATGGTAAGGGGTCTGCTTCCCAGAACTTTGATCTCTATATGAAAGAAGAAAATTCAATTTCTCTTTCGTTTCAGATAGGAAGTAGAGGGTTAATAGTAGCAATATTCTTCCAACTTGAGGTAAGCTTGTCAAGTGGTTTTTATTTTCCATATCTGACCAGCAATTCGACTAAGTCCCTTACGATTTCTAAAGTTTCCAGATCGTAAACTCTTTCTATGATCCGTTCGGTTTGTCCTCGGTCAAATGTAAGGAGGGCTAAGCGGCGGAATTTTTCTTTGATTTCATCATCGGTCATGGGATTCTGGGGATGTCCCTTGGGGTAAATCTCTTTCTCTTGGAATAGGGTTCCGTCCTTGGTGCGGATCTCTACATGGGCGGCGAGAGTGCCGGGATATTTTTCCAGGAAATTCGGGTCAGATTCTAAGGATACTTTTTTCATGAACTCCCGGATTCTGGGATCTTGGACCCTGACTTCCTGAAATTGATCCATGGATATATGGCCTTCTGCGGCTGCCATGGCCACGCAATAGGGGATGCTCAGGCGGGCGGCCAGGGGGGTTTCCGGGGAATAATTCATTCCCTGGCCGGGCGCAGTTGGGGATACCCGGAAGTGAATGGATTCCACATCCTCCATGCGCAAGTTTCTTGCCGACATGATCTTCATGGTTCCTTGAATGGGTGTGTGGCTGCAGAGGATGGTGGGAAAAGCCTTTAGGCTGTCGGACATGATTTCATAGAAGGTTCCCAGGTTTTCGGTCAGGGATCTCATATTAGGTTCATCGGCGTAAGCTTCACAGAACCCGGATTTATATTCCAGCAGTCCCTTCGGCCCTACGGCCCCCTTAGCAATGATTCGGGCAGCCATGATTCCGTTCCAGGCGGCTAAGCCGGGATGGAGGCTCTTAGAAAAATCCCCGAAATCGATACAGTAACGGAGGCCGGAGGCTCCGTCGGCTGCCAAGCTGATGGCCTGCTCTGCCTGATCCGCCTTAAGGTGGAGAAGCTTGGAAGCTGCTACTGCTGCGGCAATTGTTCCGAGGGTACCGGTGGGGTGCCAGTATTTGTAATGGGAAGGCATGATGGCTTTGCCTACCCGAGAAGCGACTTCGTAGGCCGAAACGATGGCGGTGATTAATAGAGGTCCGTTAGCCCCGATCTTTTCTCCCAAGGCCAGGGTTGAAGAAACTACCGAGGCTCCCAGATGGGAAATCGACCCCAGATGAGTATCGTCAAAATCAATGGTGTGAATTAAAGTTCCGTTTACCAGGGCCGCCTGGGGGCAAGAAGTCTTCATTCCCTCGATAAAGACCGTAGATTCAGGTGAACCCCCCATTTGCTTCACCAGGTCAAAGATCCAATGGAATTCCCGGTTGGCCAGGGTGTATCCAGCAATTGCGCAACCGAAGGTGTCCAGGATGATGCCCTTGGTTTTCTGGATAACTTCTTTGGGTAATTGGGAAAATGAAGTCTTATTCACAAACTCGGCCAAGGTTTGCGTCGCGCCCATGGAGCTTTACTCCTTCTCAAAAGGGTTTTTGTTTTTTTATTTCTGTGATTTTTAATTTTCCATTCCGCAATCTGAATTCCGCATTCTGAATTAGGCCAATTCCTTCAGACGTTTCTCTATGGCTTCAAACGTGGCTCGGGCAAAACGTTGGGCCTGCCCGAGAAGAAGTGCCCGGAACAGGATTCCCATTTTTTCAGCCGTCGCTTTACAGTTTACGGCTGTTTTACCCTTTTCAGCCGGAATCACGGTAAAGGTAACCTTTTGCTTCATCTTGAGCAGCCCGCCCAGGCCTTCGAGGGCCAGGTTCACGGAAAAATTTTCGGGCGGCGCCATATCCACCATCTCCCCTTTTAGCTTCGCGCTCAACTGGACCCAGAGAACCTTCATCCGCAGGAGCGCGCGGAAATTGTTTTCATCTAAGATTTCGACCTGCTCCATACCCGGCAGGCTGCTGAAGATGACTTTGCCAATCAGACGCCAGACTCTTTCCCGGGAGGCCTCGACCACAAAATCTTTCTCGCCAATCCCCGGGCCCATCATCGAGGATATTACGACCATGGCTTCTCTGCCGCAGCATTTCTTCCTGCGATCCGGCCAAAAACCAGAGCTTCCCCGATATTACAAGCTCCTTGGTAAAGAAAGCCCCAGATCGAGCCGAGCTCGCCGGCTGCGTACAACCTGGGAATCGGCTTCCCTTCAGGTCCGAGGACTCTGGACTCTTTATCCCGCCGTGGACCTCCTTGGGTATTGATCAGGGCTGGCCAGAGCTGAATAGCGTAGAGTGGAGGTTCCAGCGCTCGAAGATCTTCTTTTGGACGATCAAAATCTTTGTCTTTTCCCGCCTGGCAGTACTGGTTATATCTGGAGATTGTTTCTTCCAGGACCCGCGGGTCCACGGATATCTTGGAAGCCAGCTCAGTTGCAGTCTTTCCCTTGAGGATCCATCCTTTTTCAATTTCCACTGAGTTGTCGAGACTCCAAGTGTAGAGGTCTCGATTGTATCCAGCCGTTCCGCGGCTCAAGGCGCCCCTACGCCGAGTCTGTTCGTCAAAGATTGCCCAAAGGGGAATCCGGGGGAATTCCATCTTCTCGACCTCAAAATGGGAAAGTTCCCGGTAGTACTCGTGGATCTCAATGCCCGCCTCGTTTACGAACCTTCGGCCATACTTATCAACAAAGATGAACCCCTCGCTGAGGAAGGATACCCAGAAAGCTGCTTCAAACCCCGGGGCTTGAAAACCGATCAAGCAGGACAACCGCGTCATGTGCCAGAGGTCTCCGCCAATCTTCTGCGCCATCCGGATTCCGTCTCCGGTGTTCCCGGGCGTTCCCAGGAACATGAGGGGCTTGACCGGCATATAGTCCCATTTCAACATGGGGTCGTTCTCAAAGCCGCCGCAGGTCAGGATGACTGCCCTGCGGGCTTTTATGGAGATCGTTTTCCCTTCCCTCTCGGCCATCACTCCAATGACCTCGCCTTGAGCATTGGGAATCAATTCTTTGGCTGGCGTTAGGGTCAGAACCTCGATTCTCCGCTTCTCCACCAGGCCGGATAGGAATTTCCATAGACGCTGGGAAGGCTTTCCCTCCTGCAGGGTTCCCTTGATGTTGTACTTGACCACAGTCTCCGCCCCGCGAACATGAGGAAAGCCTGCCCCGGCGAGCATCGTGGGGTAAGCAACTTCCAGGGGAGTAAAAACCTGAACGTCTCCTCCCATCTCCCTGATCCAGTCGCCGTTCTTCAAGGCATGTTCCACAAAGGTTTCGATAATCTCCCGTTCTGTGGTTTTAAAAGAGAGGGTGTCCAGGTATTCGATGAATTCTCTTCCTTTGGGGATGATGATGTTGCCGCCGCAGATCCGGGTGTTTCCGCCCCCGTCTGGCATCTTCTCGATGATCAAAACTTTGGCGCCCCGGTCGTGGACAGTAACTGCCGCAGCAGTTCCCGCCGAACCCCAGCCCACAACCACCACGTCAAATTCCATATCCCATTTTTCATTAACATTGGCGTTCACTTTCCTTCTCCTTTCCTCAAGACCTTACACTCGAAAGTTGTCCAGAATTCGGCCAGCATCGTCCAGGTCTTCTAAATGCCACATGAGGTCCAAACTCAGTTGGATTTGGGCCGGGGTAAGCAGATCGCGAGCGAGTCGGCGAAACTTGCCTTCCACTGCCTCGTCAGTCCATTCTTGTCGAAGCTCATCCAAAGTAAATACCTGGTGAACAGTGTGAGATTTGCCGTCTTGGGTATCTATTTTTAGGCGACAATTGAATTTGCCCGGGGACTGTTTAGTGAATTCGGGATCCTCTTCAATCCGGATTTTGCCCATCATATCTCGAATATCTTTATCCAGAAATCTTTGTCGGGTATAGCTCTCCACGGTAACATCCCCATCGAGGAGGGCGGCGGCTACCACAAAGGGCATGCTATGATCGGCGGTTTCTTTGGTTTCGGGTGCCCAAACTTCCGGAGTGTTTTTTGCTACCGCAGCAGGAGCCCGGGTAGTCCAAACGTGAACTGACTTGATTTCACTCGGGTGGACTTTCTTTCTTACCTCCAGAGCAACCTTGATGGGCACCTGCAGAGCATCCCGTGCTGGATAAGGCTTCAGGATCGATCGTTCGACGGCGAACTGAATTCTCTTCCCTCCTAAGGGTTCGATTTCTACGCTATCCACCAGGGTATTCAGACCATTTTCTCCATCGATGGCTTCTCTCGGGCCGGTTATTCCCGCGCGGGCCATTAAGGCCGCAAAGATTCCTTGGCGGGCAGATACCCCCGCATAAACTTCCTTATACATGGAGTGCTCTCCGGTGAGTCTCGACCCCAAATTGATATTCCCTACCAGGGCCATGGAAGCTGCATTGCTAAACTGCTCCTTGTTCAACCCCAGAATCTTTCCAGCTCCCATTGCGCTGCCGAGGGTGGCGGCCAACGCGCAGGGGTCTGGATTCCAGTCCTTCATGGTTCCGATCTTTTCGCTGAAGAGAACCCCCATTTCGTAAGTCAGGGCGATACTGGTGATGAGCCGCTTCCCATCAGCATGAACCGCCTCTGCCATGGCCAGGCCAGCAGGAATGGCATCACTGGTATGAGTGGCCCGCTTGATGCGGTAGGAGTCATTGAAGTCCGCAGTCCGGACCATGGTGCTGTTGGCGAAGGCGGCCATCTCAGGTGTGGTCCGAAAAAGGGACCCGATAACCCGGGCAGTTAGACCTGACTCCATGGGGAAACAGAGGCTCCGGACAATCTTGCAGGGCTCCCACAAAAAGGCACATATGGCGCAGCCCATCGTGTCGATGAACTTGTGCTTTACGGCTCGGATGGCGCTGCCCGGCAAGTCTTCGTAGGAAAGAGATGCGGCGTAGCTACCGATGCGTCCAAGACTTTTATCCATGAATTCTTCCTCCTTTTCTCAGACTGTTCTTACTCTTTCAAAATGATCCTTTTCGCCTTCTTCCTCTCCACCAGGGTAAAAACACGGAGATAATAATTACCCCCCATAAAATCGCCGCTACAGGACGGAAGAAAAATATGTCTGCGCTCCCCCCGGATACGGAAAGAGCGGTAGTAAACGATTTCTCCGCAATCGGGCCCAGAATCAGGCCGACGACAGCCGTTACTGGTGGGCATCCCCAGACTTTAAGCCCATAACCCAACAAAGCGCAGGCTAGCATGATGCCGACATCGAAGAAGCTGTAGTGAACCGCATACACTCCGATGACTGCCAGAACAAGGATTACTCCTGCTAGGATTGAATTTTTAATCTGGCAAAGCTTACACGCCGGGCCCACGATGAGCAAACCGATAAGAAGCTGGAGCCAGCTGGCCGCCAGAAGTCCCACCAGAAAAGTTCCCATTACGTCCGGACTGCGCTCGAAAACTCCCGGCCCGGGGCGTAAGCCCTGCATCATGACCCCGGCAAGAATGAGCGCCGCTGTTGAACTGCCGGGGATTCCTAATGCCAGGGCAGGCAGAAGAGCTAAGGGGACTACCGAGTTATTGGCCGCCTCGCAGGCGATGACCCCTTCGGGAATTCCGGTACCAAAACGTTCCGGGTGGCGGGAGTGTCGTTTAGCCTGATCGTAGGCCACAAAATTAGCTACCGCCGCTCCCTCGCCCGGTATGAAACCAATAACGCCTCCGATAAAGGTGGATAAATAAGTATCCTTCCAGTACTTCCCGAAAATCGTATCCCAGGTATCGCTTAAAATTTTCCGCAGGCTAAATTTTACTTCACTGACCGCCACAAGCTCACCGGATTCCTTTTGTACCATGGTAAAACATTCCGAAAGCGCCAGCAAACCCACCAAGGCTGGTACGAGGGGAATGCCTTCATACAACTGGTAAATGCCGAAAGTAAACCGGTCATGCCCGATTACAAAATCAGCACCCACGGTGCCCAGCAAGAGCCCGATGATTCCACCTAAAAGTCCTTTGATAGAATCCTTACCGGCCAGGTTGCCCAGAACGATAATGCCCAATAGAGTTACTAAGAATATCTCTGCGGGGCTGATTCGGGCCGCATAAAAGGAGAGAATGGGTCCGGTAATGCAGATAAATACCCCGCCAACAAAACTGGCTATGGACGACGAGGCAGCGCTGACCACGATGGCCGTATCTGCCTGGCCCTTTTTGGCCATGGCATAGCCATCGATGACCGTGGCTGCCGCTCCGGGTGTGCCCGGGGTATGCATAAGAATGGCCGGTATGGAACCGCCATACATGGCTCCCACGTATATGCTCGATAGAAGAACCAGAGAGGTATCCACCGGCAGGCTGTAAGCGAAGGGAAGTAGAGTAGCTACGCCCATAGAGGCGGTGAAGGCCGGCAAGGCACCAAAGATGATCCCCAGCAAGCAACCTATAAAAGCAGCCAACAGGTTGTAAGGGGAAAGGAAATGACTGAACCCGATCAGGAGCGTATCTAAAATCATGGGCTTTTTCCCCCACGCTAAAACAGCAGGCTTTCCACAACCCCCTTCGGCATTGGGATTCCCAGGAAGATAACGAAAATGAGATAGAGAGCCAAGGAGGTTCCTACGGCCACACTTAAAGTCGTCTTGAGTTTTATCCCGAATAGGGTGAGGAGGATGATCAGGATAACCAAGCTGCTGAGAATAAAACCCAAATCCGGCATGAGAAGGATGTAGAGAATTCCACTTCCCAGGTAAATCCACATCCGCTTCGGGTTTGGGGAAGTTTCCACCGTCACAGCAGTTCGGTCAACTCCTTTCTCTTTGCTCTTGCTTCTCAGCATAAGAACGACCTTTATCCCGCTCAGGACAAAGCCGCAGGCCAGCAACATGCGCGGGTAAAGAGCGGAAATAAAGGGGTAGTCCCAGGAACTCATGGTTAAGAACAGGGCAAAGGCGTTAAAACCTAACAAGAATAACCAGTCTTTCATACTTGGGTTGGTTCTTGGCCCGGGCAGTAGCCTCCCAGGGCACAGGATAAGTAGATTGAAGGGTGAAGCTATTTGCCAGTTACCAGATATTGTTTATATTTGTCTACTACCTCCAAAGAACCTTTGAGCCTCTTTTCCAATTCTTGTCTGGTAATCCAGTAGCTCACGTCGGCTTCACCGCTTTCCTTCAACTTTTGGATAAATTCTGGGTTGGTGCACGCCTTGGTTAAGGCTTCTTCGATGAATCTAACTCGATCGGGATATTTTTGCTGGACCTCGCTGTTGATCGAAAAGCCCCGTAGGACGGTAAGATGGGCAAGGTCTTTCTTTCCAGTCTGTTCAGAAATGGGCGTACCCTCTGGCCACATATTCGGGACTCTCATATCGGCCACAAAACCCAGGCAGGTAGCGACCTCGCGGATAAGGTAACCGGAAAAGGCATTGGTCAAGCAAAGGTCAACGTGCCCTCCTGCGAGCATCTGGTTGGCCTCATTGGCCCCCCCAGGGGAATTCACGATTCTGAACTTTAGGCCAAATATGTCCATCAAATAATAGGCGACCAGATTCTGGAAAGAATTCGGGCCAGTCATGGAAACTTTATATTTATCCGGATTCTTCTTGCAATCTTCGATGAATGCGGCCACATCTTTCCAACGGGCATCGTCTTTCCTTTTTAAGATGGCAATGGGATCGTCGTTGATGCCGCCCAGGTTATAGAATTTATCCAGCGTATATTTGGCCTTCCCCATAACGATCTGTTGGTATAAGACTGGCCAGTTAGTAAAGACAAAAGTATAACCATCTGCGGGCCTCTTCAGATAGGCAGTCCATCCAACAAGGCTGGAAGCACCGGGAATATTTTCAACGATCAGAGGCCGGCCGACTATTCTATCGAAGAAAGGTTTCATTGCCCTGGCATTGCGGTCGCTTGTAGATCCGGGATTCCAGCCGACAATCAGAGTAATGTCTCTTTCCGGAAATTTGTCGGCTAACGCCAGGTCGGGATTAGACCAAAAAAGGCCGGCCAAAATCAAGGCAGCCGCAATCATAAAAATTAACCTGTTATGCTTTTTAATTCCCTTACTCATGCTCAGGTCTCCTTTCTTATCTCATTAGAATTTTTCCTTCCCTTCTTTCTTGACAATCTCTATCGTTGGCCAATTGATATGAAGATGATATTAAGTCTAACCAATCAACCCGGGCAGCCAAAGGGAGAGCGATTTGAAGTAGACCACGATGACAATGGAGGCAATCATCAATAACATAAAAGGCCACACCCCTTTGACTACCTCCCCAAATTGAGCGGTTTTATCGATCCCCTGCACGACGAAAAGATTTATTCCCACAGGCGGAGCCACTAAACCCACTTCTAAGGTAAACACGAATACTAAGGCAAACCAAATGGAATTTAAATGAAAATGCTGCACAAAGATATAGTAAAGGATGGGGTAAGTGATCAACAAGATGGAGAGTTCATCCATGAGAGCCCCTAAAACAAGTATGAAAATCAATGTCAGCCAAAGGATAGTCATGGGCGAAAGAGGAAGGCCAGCCAAAAAACTACAGACCCTCTGCGGAAGCTCCATCATAGTAACGACTTGTCCGAAGATCAATGCTCCAGCCACGATAAAGAGAATCATGGAATTGAGTCTTGAGGTCTCCATGATGATTCGCCAGAATTTCTTAAAGGAGACCGTCCGGTAGAAAAAGATGGATATAAAAAGACCATAGGTCACGCCAATCCCGGCCGCCTCTGTGGGGGTAAAAATTCCCGTATAGATCCCTCCCAGGATGATTATTGGCGTCAACAATCCCCAGAAGGCCTTCCAGGTGGCTGCCCACCTTTCTTTCAACGGAGCAGGGTCCATCTTGGGTATGCTCTTATCCTTAATGGAATGGAAAATAATATAAACGCTGAATATGACAGCCAGCATGATCCCGGGAAGCATTCCGGCCATGAAGAGCTTCCCCACCGAATCCCCGGTCATAGCACCGATCACGATCATGAAGATGCTTGGCGGAATCAGGGGTCCCAGGACCCCACCGATGGCTAGGACGCCAAAGCTGAAATCTCTTCGGTAACCCCTGGAAATCATCTCTGGTAGAGCAATAATGCCGATGGTGGCTACGGTGGCGGTGGATGAACCGGAGATGGCCGCAAAGACAGCACAGGAAATAATGGCGGCCACAGCCAACCCTCCAGGAAGGTGCCTGACCCATTTACTAGCGACTTCGAAGAGATTGGCGCCCACTTCTCCAATCATCAAGACTGTACTGGTCATGATGAACAGCGGGATGGCCACGATGATGAAATCATCCAGAACTTTATAAGCCACCAGAGGTACTTGGACGAGCATTGGAAATCCGCCAAATAAGAAGTAGAAGCCTCCGACCCCCAAGAAACCCATGGCAAAAGCCACCGGCATACCACTGAAAAGCAGGAGAAAAAGCAAGACCACCAAGCCCACGGAAGTCAGCCCCTTGGAAATGAGCATGGATATGCCCAGAGCATAAAGGACCAGAAAGAGGATAGGAAAAAATCCTTTGGGTAAATGACCGGCTTCCTCGAGCCGTTCCTTCTGGCCATTTTTGGCCTCCGAGATCAGATGGAAGGTATTCCTCAGTAGTTCGAGGAGTAAAAGGATACCCCCGATGGGGACGAAAACGCGCGGGATAAATACAGGAATTCTCAATACAGTTGGTGAAGTCTCGCCGAGAGCCAGAGCACCGATGGCTAATTTTGCGCCCTCCCATGTCAGAACCAGGACGTAGATGATCGCCAGGATGGAGGTAAAGAACTCAATGATCATCCGATCTCGCTTGCCCAGCCGAAGCGTAAGAAGGTCCACGCGGATATGGCTCTTTTCCCTCTGGGTATAACCCGCTGCCAAAAACACGCTGGCAATGCATAGGTAGATACTTATTTCCAGCACCCATATCGTGGGGGACCTGAAAATGAAGCGCATGAGGATCTCGTAGGTGACGGTAATGGCTATGGTCAGGATGGAAAGCCCGCTCACGGCCCCGCAGAATTTATTGAGCTTCTCCGAAAGAAAGCCGAGTTTTTCATCGATTTTATCGGCGAGGGTACCCATCCAATTTCCCTTTGCCGGGTAAGGAGATGCTAAGAGCACTCCCTTACCCCGGGCCAGTGATCAGCGAGCTTTCTCCGCCAGCTCCAGTAATAATTTACCCTTTTCTCCCCCTCTCTTGATAAATAAGTTAAAGACAGGTTCATTGGCCTTTCTCCATCTCTCTTTCTCTTTTGGGGGCAGGACATATACCTCCATTCCCTTTTCCTTCAGCAGCTCCAGACATTCTTTGTCCATCTTTTCAGCTTCCTTACGGCCCCACTCTTGAGCTTCCCCCGAGCAGGCCAAGATAATCTTTTGGATGTCAGGCGGCAGCTCGTTCCACTTTCTAAGGTTCATTAAAACCCCGAACATGGCAAAGGCATAATCTGAATGGGTGACATACTTGGTTACTTCAAAGTATTTCCTTTCCCAGAAGGAGGTCGTTCCAGAAGCCGCACCATCTACCGTGCCCCTCTGGAGGGCCATATAAACCTCGCCCCCTCCTAAGAATGTCGGAGCGGCCCCCAAACATTTTATGGACTCGGTCATCAGTTCTCCAAACCCCCTTATCCTCATCCCTTTAAAATCCTCGAAAGTCTTGATGGGTTTCTTTGAGGCAAAATCAACCGAACCATAATCCATCCAGTAAAGAAGTTTGACGCCCACCTTCTCCAGATCCTTCTTCAGTATCTCTCCGGCTTCTCCGTCCACAGTTCGCCAGATATGCCGCCGATCATTGTAGAAAAGCGGGAGGTCTAAGAGCAAAAGGCCAGGAACTATACCCGTCCACTGGGATAATGTGACTTCGGCCATCTCCACCGCTCCTGCTGGTACCGCCTTCATCATGTCTTTATCCGAAAACAACTGCCCTGCTGGGTAGACCCGAACATCGACATGCCCTCCAGTCTTTTCTCGGATCAATTTGGCTAAGAGTTCCTGCCCCCTGGTGACATGGTGGCCCACGGGCAGGTTACCCGCGTAACGGAGGGTGATCTCGGCTCCTTGAGCCACCCCGCTGCTGAACCCCAATAGTCCAACAAAGCCAATGAAGCACACTAATCCGAAAAACTTTTTAAATCTTTCCATGATGGCCCTCCTCTCATATTTATTTCCCTCCCCTTGGCGGGGGGAACTTTGAATTGGCCAGGTTGATTAGCAGCATCTGAGGAGCAAGAATTATACCCTCATTGGCTGAGCCTCACCGAAGAGTTTGAGCCGCTTTCCTCAGGCCCTTGAGAGATGGGAGTACATCTTGATTATTCCGGGTTCTTTTGACCTCCTCAATGGCCTTCAGTTCGTCTTTCATTTCTTTCTCTTTTCCAGGAGAGGGACTAAGTGATCCCCTCCTTTTTCCAGCTTTGGAGGTCCGCTGGAGAAAAACCCAGCATCCCGCAGTAAACGGATTCATTATGCTGCCCGAGCAAAGGGGGCGGCTGAAATTTTTCTGCGGGGAAGAGAGATAACTTAACTGGGTTTCCTACCGATTTGAACCTTCCAACTTTGGGATGGTCGATCTCCACCACCATGTTGCGCGATAGTATCTGCGGGTCAGATAGGATGCGATCGAGGGAGTTAACCGGCGCAGCCGGGACGTCTTCTTCCTCTAGTCTTTTCAATAGGTCTTCCCCTTTCCATTTCAGAATGGCTTCCTCGAGGATGGGGATCAAGGTGGCTTTATTTTGAAGACGGTTCCTGTTCTTATCAAATCGGGGATCAAAGATGAGGTTTTCCAGGCTCAAAACTTTGCAGAATTTGGGCCAGAACTTTTCCACGAATACAGCGACCACGATCCAGGTATCCTGGGTTTTGAAAGCCTGGTAGGGGACGATGGATTGATGGCCGGAGCCAATCGGGCCGGGAACGATTCCGTTGAAGAAGTAATACTGCGCCATGTAGGTGAGCAGAGAAACCTGGCAGTCGAGCAGGCTTATGTCGATCTTCATTCCTTCTCCCGTTTTTTCCCTGTGGAGGAGGGCAGCGGAGATGGCGTAGGCGGCGAACATTCCTCCAGCCAGGTCCCCCATGGGCAGTCCCAAACGGGCCGGTGGCCTTCCCGGCTCCCCCGTAACGCTCATTGCTCCCCCCATGGCCTGAAGGGTGAGGTCAAAAGCAGGACGATTTTGCAGGGGACCTGTATGCCCAAATCCAGAGACGGAACAGGAGACGATGCGGGAGTTGACTTTCTTTAAGCTTTCATAATCTGCCCCCAATTTTTCCAAAACATCGGGGCGGTAGTTGTCATAGACTACGTCGGAAATTTTCACCAGGCGGTGAAAAATCTCCCTCCCTTTTGGACTGGTCAGATTCAGGGTGATGGATTTCTTATTCCGATTGAGGCCCAGAAAATACGGGTCTTCACCCTTAACTTTTTGGGCAGTGATGTTTCGTGTGGGATCGCCTTCCTTAGGGTCCTCGATCTTGATGACCTCCGCACCCAAATCTCCCATGAGCAAGGTTCCATAGGGGCCTGCCAGAACTCGTGAAAGATCTAAAATCCTAATTCCCGAAAGTAGAGACTTCATCGCAACCTTCTTTCGAGGGACTCCTCCGCTGAGCAGATTCATCGCCACCCCACCCACTATCAATACGTATAGATGTATGAACGTTTAGAATAAACGAGGGTTTTTGTCAATCCCCAAAATTTAAACCCCGGGCAGGTAAGGACTGTGATATATTTAGCTGCAAAAGCAGCTCGAGAGGGAGTAAGTGGGCGAATCGTTCCTGAAGAGATTGCAAAAAGAAATCCTGGTTATGAGCGGGGCCATGGGGACCATGTTGCATCAGGTGGGGGCGGATCTGGGGAAATGTATCAGCCAGTGGATCGTCGAACATCCAGATGCGTACCGACAACTCGTTCAGGATTATTATCAGGTCGGCTGCAATATCGTTGCTGGAGCCACTTCCGCCTTGAATCGGATTTCCCTAAATAAGTTCGGCCTGGCGGAAAAAGTTGAAGAATTAAACCGGGGAGTTATTCGGATCATCAAGGATATCCAACCCGAAGGGGGATTCGTGGCTGGAAATATCGGCCCTACGGGCAAAATCTTGAAGCCTTTAGGAGAAGTAAGCCCAGAGGAACTCCTGGATGTCTATTCTGAGCAGGCCCGGGTCTTGGCTGAAAGCAGGGCGGAGATTATCAACATTCTCACCATGTATGACCTGGAGGAAGCGGTTATTGCTCTGCGAGCGGCCAAAACGCAAACCTCATTACCGGTCATTGTTTCGCTGGCTTTCGACCCTGCAGCCCAGGGATATCGAACGATGATGGGAGTAAGTCCGGAACTCGCAGCGCAGCGTTTGGAAGCGGAAGGAGCGGATGTCATCGGGGCCAATTGTGGTAGTCTCAGCCTTGGCCAGATGGCCGAAGTGATCCATCTTCTCAAGGCCCACTGTGGCAAACCGCTCATTGCTAAACCCAATGCCGGCTTGCCCCAGTTGGTGGATGGGCGGGAAACATACCCGGCCAGTCCCGAACAGTTTGCCGAACATGTAGGGCAATGGATCGAGAAAGGAGCACGAATTGTTTCCGGTTGCTGTGGTTCCACGCCCCTCCACCTGAAACAAGTGGTAGAAAAAGTTAAAGAGATAGGATAAGGGGGTCACATTTGGCCTTATCCTATTCGGCCTGGCCCAAACAGATCCTTTAACAATGGGGCTATCCCTCCTTTGTTCAGGACGTCGAGCATCTCTCGGGGTAGAGAGGAACCCTTAAGAGAGATATTACGGTCCAAATTTTTCACCAGAGCCTTTTCTAATTCCAGCTCCAGGGTCTCTCCCTCCTTGAAGGATTGATAGACTGAGGGGCAGGCCAAAACTGCCAGGCCAATGGCCACGGCATTGCGGAAAAAAATGCGGGCGAAAGATTCGGCCACTACAGCTTCTATCCCAAGCGCTTTCAGGGCTTGCGGGGCTGATTCCCGGCTTGATCCGCAGCCGAAATTTTTTCCCGCCACGAGGATATCGCCCTTCTGGACTTCTTTGGCAAACCTGGGGTTGACCGCTTCCAGCACGTGTCCTTTGATCTCCTCGATGGTGCCATCCAGATACTTTCCCGGGCTGATAAGGTCTGTATTGATATCATTCCCGAATTTCCATACCCGACCTTTGATGTTTTTCATCTTTCTCCCCTTTGTTATTATCTCAGATGCACCTTCACTTGCTTTCAAAATCCCCCCAGCCCCCCTTTATTAAAGGGGGAAGCGGGGGAGATATGGCCTCGGATCAGCTATAACTCCCTCGATAGCCGAGGCTGCCACGGTGGCAGGGGATCCCAGATAAACTTCCGCCTCGCTGCTCCCCATGCGCCCCTGAAAATTGCGGTTGATAGAGGCGACGCACCGCTCTCCGGGAGCTAAAATTCCCATATGCCCTCCAAAGCAGGGACCGCAGGTGGAATTGCAGATGATCGCCCCAGCATCTACCAAGATCTCCAAGATGCCCGATTTAAGGGCTTCTCGATAAACTTCCCAGGATGCAGGGATCACCAGTAGACGCACCTGGGGATTTACCTTCTTCCCTCGCAAAATCCCGGCGGCGATCTTCAGGTCCTCGATGCGCCCGTTGGTGCAGGAGCCAATAAAAGCCTGATTGATGGTCACCTTTCCCAGTCGGGAGACGGGTTGGACGTTGTCCACGTTGGAGGGCAGGGCCACTTGTGGTTCTATTCTCGAAGTATCCACCTCAAAGACTTTTTCATAGGAAGCATCAGGGTCAGCTTTGATCATGGGGTAAGGTTTTTTCGCTCGCCCTTTGAGGAAATCGCCCACTTTTTCGTCGGGCTCGAAGAAGCCGAACTTGGCGCCCAGCTCTACAGACATGTTACTCATGGTCATCCGGCTGGAAAGACTCATTTCTTTAGCCGTGGAACCGCGAAACTCAATGGCTCTGTATTGGGCGACTTCCGCAGAATATTTTCCGGCCAGGTAAAGGAGAAGATCTTTGGACATAACCCCAGAGGGAAGATTGCCTTCCATCTGGAAACGAATGGTCTCCGGAGTCCGGAACCAGAGCTTTCCGGTGGCCAGCACATAGGCCATCTCGGAATAACCTATGCCTGTGGCCGCGGCACCAAAAGCACCGTAAGTAACGGTGTGCGAATCCGTGCCTACGATCAGATCTCCCGGAACGACATGACCTTTCTCTGGGAGGACTTGATGGCATATGCCAGCGTTCTCCCCGTAGACATGCCGAATGCCGAATTCTGCGGCTGCTTGCCGAAGGGTCTTATGGTGGATGGCAGCTTGTACAGTAGGGGCGGGGACCCAGTGATCGAAGAGGTTGACCACCTTCTCAGGGTCCCACAATTTTTTTACTCCTGCCTCTTTCAGAACAGGGTAAGCTCCCCTCAATCCTTCATGAGTCATGGCCAAATCGATGCTGGCCACCACGAAATCCCCGGCTTTAACAGATTGCCGGCCAGAGGCCCGCGCTAAGATTTTTTCCGCCAAGGTCATTCCCATTTTTTGCTCCTTTTAATTGGACACAGATTTTCGCAGATCCATGCAGATTTCTTTCAGCTTTGATTTAATTATTATCTGTGTTTGTCTGCGTTCATCCGTGTCCCATAAATCCTACCTAATTTCGTGCAAAACGGCCAGGGAAAATTCTTTTGTAGAGGCCTTTCCTCCCTGGTCCAAGGTTAAGTTTCTTCCGTCCCGGTACGTTTCGGCCAGGGCCTTTTCCAAACTCAGGCCCTCCTCTTTCATCCCCAGATCATCCAGCATCATCTTGGCTGAAAGAATCATAGCCGTGGGATTCACGATTCCTTTGCCGGCAATGTCCGGGGCCGATCCATGGACAGGCTCAAAATATGGCTTTTTCCCGCCGAGGCAAGCGCTGGGGGCCAGACCCAGCCCTCCAACTAACTCGGCAGCTTCATCGGCCAGGATATCCCCGAACATGTTGGAGGTGACCAGCACGTCAAAATCTTTGGGGAAGCGGACGAGACGGCGCGCAGCGTCATCGACATGAAAATGTTCATGAATCAGCCCCGGATTTCTCTTACATTCCTCCTCCATTCTTCGCTGGAAGAGGCCGTCGGTCTGGGATAGAACATTTGACTTGGTCACTACCGTGAGCTTTCCCGCATGGCCCCGGATCTTCCTTTCGTGGGTGAAAGCGCAGGCAAACTTGGCCAGTCGATCCACTCCTTTTTCACTGATCACCCGGACGGCGAATTTCCCTGGCCCGTACTCGGCAATTGATTTTCCGAGCCGGTCCTTGAACTGGGGCAAGGCCTGGGCTAAGAGGCTTAAATCTCCTTCACGGGACGGGTAAAGTCCTTCGGTGTTTTCCCGCAAGATGACGAAATCAATTCCCTCAGGATCCCGGAGAGGACTTCGGGCTCCAGGGTAATACTTGGCCGGGCGGACGTTCACGAAATTGTCCTGACCCCAACGGAGAAAATCGAGAATCGGCCGGCTGATTCCTCCCTGGGCGCCGAAGAGGGTGGCGTCGGAAGTGAGGCAGAGGTTTTTCACTTCATCGGGAAAGACTTCTTTCCCTGCTTTCCGAGCTGCTTCCCCATGGAGTGGTTTTATGATTTCTAAATCAAAGCCGGCCTTCTCCAGAATTTCGCAGGTGACGGCCATGATTTCCGGGCCAACTCCGTCTCCCCCCAAGGCAACAATCTTTTTCCCCATTAACCCTCCTTACAAAGTCATCCAAAAATCTTCAGTAGCCTACGGTGCTTTCACTTTTACCTGCCATAACGAGCGGCCCGCTCTCCCCGGGTCAAGCTTCGCTCCCACAGACCAAAGACCCCGTTGATCGCCAGGGCGAAGAGAAATAGGAAAAGGACGATGGCCATCACCTCTTCCACGATAAAACCTTCGGCAGCCCGAGCCGCGAGCAGGTATCCCAGCCCACGAGAGGAAGCGATTAGCTCTCCCAAAACCACCCCCAGCAAGGTGAGGTTAAACCCCAGCCTCAGGCCCGTGACAATACTGGGCAGGGCATAGGGCAGGAGGATGGCCTTAAATAACTGGAAAAAGTTCAGATGGAAAGAGTAAGCTATCTTAAGGTAGACGGGATTGATATTCTTAACCGTATTGCGGGTCATGATGATCAAGGGGAAAATGCCATGAAACCAGCCGAAAGCAATCTTGGAGGCGGCCCCTACGGTGAAGACGATGAGGAAGAGCGGATAAAGGAGCACCTTGGGCAGGCTGTAGATGGAGACCACATATGGTTCAGCTACCTCCCCCCAGAAACGGCTGAGTCCCAAGGCCACTCCGACGCTTAGCCCAGTCAGAATTACGAAAAGATAAGCCCAGGCCGTTTCATAGAGAGTGGTGGAGAGATGGCTATGAAACCAGGATTGGTTAAGGAGGAAACCCAGGGTCTGCACCGTTTCCCAAGGAGAGGAGAGGGCGAATCTCGGGACGATCCAGGAGATGGCCTGCCAGCCGGCGAGAAAAAAGACCACCACCAGGCCATAGGTTCGCATACCCCTCCGCCAGCCACTCATCTAACCGACCACCTCCGGTAGAAGCGCGCCTCGTACCATGTCAAGAACAGGACGATGACTGCGGCCAGCAGGAGGACGATAAATATTCCAGCATAAAGATTCTGGAATTCAAACCCGGTGAAGGAATCCGATAGCCAACGCCCCACGCCAGAAACGGAGAGGATGAACTCCGAGGCCAGGATGGCGATCAGGCAGTAGCAGAACCCCAGCTTGAACCCTGTGAACCAGTGGGGAAGGGAGGCTGGCAGCTGGATCCTGAAGAACAATTGCCTCGGCGACAAGGAAAGGCTTCGGCCCACTTTGACGTAGACCTCCGGCACCTCTAAGAGCCCCGTGGCCACGTTCAGGGCGATGGCCGGGAAAGAAAAGAGCCAGCCCGTTAAGACAATGGGGAACACGTTCATCCCCAGAAGTCCCACAAAAACTGGATACAGGGCAAAGCTGGGCAAGGCGTAATAGGCCTGGAGTAATGGTGCCAGGGCATCCCGCAGGCCCTTTCTCCGCCACATCCCCATTCCCAGAAGGCAACCCGTGAGGGTAGAGCAAACGAAAGTGCCCAGGATCAGGACCATAGTAGCGGAGAAGGCCCGTAGAAAGCCTTGATCCACAGTCAGGGCCCAAACTCCCTTCAGGATCTGATCCAGGGGAATGAGCACGGGCTGCCGGAAGAAATGGAGGAGCGCGCCCAGGGCCACTCCCGCCACCGCCAGTACAAGCCATTGGGTAGCTATGATCTTTTTCTTTAGAGGAGCGACTTCAGCCTTCATCCCGCTCCCGGTACCCCTCCTCCCGCAGGTCTTTCCAGATCTGGCCGACCAACCTGGCGAACAAGGCATCGCTCAAGGTATCGACAGACCTGGGCTTGGCCAGTTTGGAAGGAATGACACTTTTCACCCTTCCTGGCCTGCGGGTCAAAACTACAATTCGGTCTGAAAGCAGTACCGCCTCGTTGATGCTGTGGGTGATCAGGGCGATGGTCGATTGCGTCCGCTCGGCGATGCGCAGGATTTCCAGTCCCAGGGTCAGGCGGGTCTGTTCATCCAAGGCTCCGAAAGGCTCATCCATCAAAATTACCCGAGGGTGCATGATGACGGTCCGGGCTAAGGAGACACGCTGGCGCATTCCACCCGAGAGCTCGAAAGGATACCGTTTCTCAAACCCTGGCAACTCTACGAGATCAATGACTTCCTGAACCCGCCTTTCCCTTTCATCTTTGCCTACCCCTTTCATGCGCAGGCCGAAGCCTATGTTTTCTTCTACGGTTAGCCAGGGGAAAGTAGATTCCTCCTGAAACACGATCCCTATGGCTGGATCGGGGTCCGTAATCATCCGGCCATCGAGGTAGATTCCTCCGGAGGTGGGCTTTCTCAGCCCAGCCATGATTTCCAAGAGCGTGGTCTTTCCGCATCCTGAGGGCCCGACAACTGTCAGAAACTCCCCTTCCTCGACGCCGAAAGCGATGTCATCCAAGACTTTAAGCCCTTGTGGGCGCTCGGGTGTGGGATAAACTTTAGAAAGTCCCCGGATCTCGATCACCAGCCCCATAGGCAACGTCTCTCCTCAAGAAGGAAGCGCAATCCTCATTTCTTCAGGCAGGAAGCTCTGGTCGACCATCTTCGACCACTGCACGACTTGCCCTGGAGGCAGCTCCTTGACCTCGATCATCACCGAAGCCAGGTCAACCAAGGTCTCTTTTTTGAAACGGCCATCGCTGAAGTAGGTCTTCACATCGTAATCCTTCAGGACATCCAGGGCCATCTTGTAATCAATATGCATGTGTTTGGCGTAAATTCTGGCTGCTTCTTCGATGTTCTCCTGAATCTCCCGGACACAGTCGGCCCGGACTTTGAGGAGACGGCGCAAGGCCTCTGCGTTTTTATCCAGGAAATCCTTGGTGGCCACCCAAAAAGTCTGGATAAACCAGGGCAGGACTTTGCTGATGTCGTACAGAACCCGCCACCAAACTTCCCCCTTTTCTTTGAGTCGGCTGAACGTGGGTTCGCCCACGTAAAAAGCGTCCACCCCTCCCTTCTGCAGGGCCGTGATGCCCTCCCCCGTTCCCCCCGTCGGCCGGAAGGTAATTTTACTCACGTCCACCTTCAATCGCTGCAGAGAAAGGACGGTGTACATATGTCCGGCCGCCCCGGGGTTAGTGATCCCGCAAACTCTCCCCTCCAAGTCCTTGGCCTCCTTGACGGCAGAATCCTTGCGGGCCAGCAAAAAATTGCTGCCGATGGTCTGGACGCCGGCCGCTACGATCGTAATGGGCATAGCTTTCAATATTCCCTTGACTACAGCCGGGCTGCCCACTTCGCCTGCGGGAACACCACCGGCGATGATGTTCGTAAGGGTATGTCCACCCCCCTTTCCAGCTATGATTTCAGTGACGTTGATCCCGACCTTCTTGAACCAACCCTTCTCCATCCCTACCGCAACTGGTAATCCATAGGGAATACCAGGCCAGTGGGTGACCGTGACCCTGCCTTCCCAGATCAGAGACTGGGCCCATAGCTCCTCAGAAGGGCTCAGTACCCCCACGCTGACCCCTGCTCCGCAGAGGGCAGCCCATCGCAAAAAATCTCTCCGGCTGAAGTCCCTCTTTTTCTCCATAGTTCCCTCCTCGGTTAAGTTTTTTCCTTCTCTTGCCCCGTGCTCATTTCCCCCCATTGTCCTCATGGTTTGTAGCCGATGGTTTTTTCATATTTGGCCACTACCTCCGCCTGGGGCAGGAATTTTTGCTCCAGCTGGCGAATCTCTGGAAAGCCGGCAAAGGAATGAAAATCTTCCAGCGGGTGGCCTTTCATTTTTTCTTGAAATTCTATCACGGCCTGAGTGCCCTGGGCTTTAATAGCTTGCACATGATCCCAAACTGCCTTAGCCGATGCCCGCCAGGAAACGCCGGGGTAAATAACCAGCGACACCCCGATTTCTTCCAACTCTTCTACGGGGAGGTAAGGTGAGACTCCAGCGACATTATACAGTATGGGAGCATGGACTTCCCTCACGATTTTCCGCAACTCCTCCTTCGAGAGTGGAGCCTCTACAAAGGCCATGTCTGCCCCCGCTTTGGCATAGGCATTGGCTCGGGCAATGGCCTCCTCCAAACTACCCCCTACGGCTCCTCGGGCATCGGTGCGGGCAATGATCAGGAAATCAGGGTCCATCTCCTTGCGGGCGGCATCGGCGGCCATAAACTTTCCCACGGCCTCTTCTACTGGCACCAGCATCTTCCCAGCTACGTGGCCGCATCTTTTCGGGGTAATCTGGTCCTCGATATGAATCCCAGCAACCCCGGTCTGGATGTACTCCCTGACCGTACGCCTCACGTTGATAGCGTTCCCATATCCGGTGTCAGAATCGGCGATGACTGGAATCTGAACGGCGTTGGCCACGTACCGGGCAATGGTGTGCACTTCGGTCATCGTAGCCAGCCCGACATCCGGCATGCCCAATAGGGAGACGGAAAGGCCGTAACCTGAAAGATATACAGCTTCAAACCCCACCTTCTCGATGATTTTCGCCGTGAGGGCATTGTAGCAACCAGGAGCCACCAGGATTTTCTTTCGTTCCAGCAGGCGTCTCAAAGCGGATGTCTTTTTCAAAAGGGTGTTCCTCCTTCTATGAGATTGAATGACTAATCAAATGATTCCCTCTCTTTGCAGTTCCTCCACCTTTTTCCCAGGATAACCCAATAGCTCCTCGAGGATTTGGCGAGTGTGCTGTCCTAAGAGCGGCGGAGGCCCAAAAGTCTCCCCCGGAGTCCCCGACATCTTGATGGGGTTGCCCGGCTGTTTCACGCTTCCGCCCAGAGGGTGTCCCACTTCCACCACCATATTTCGGCTAAGCACCTGAGGATCAGCGAGGGCCCGGTCGAAAGTATTGATCGGCCCTGAAGGAATCCCCTTTCTGGCAAATAGCTCCAACCATTCATCCCCGGGCCTGGTGGCTAAGGTCTTCGAGACCATGGCCTCAATTTTTTCCTTGTCCTCCCAGCGTCCGTCGCGCTTGTCATACTTGGGATCTTTCAATTCCTCGACCCCCAGGATTTCGGTAAAAGGCTTCCAAAAATTGTCACCGACCAGAGCAAGAATGATGTAGATATCTTTGGTCTTGAAAGATCCGTAAGGGACATGGACGAAGTGTTCGTTGCCGATAGCGCCCGGGACTTCGCCAGAAAGAAAATACATGGTGGCCATATAGTTCAGTAGGGATAATTGCACATCCAACATCGAGACGTCAACCTTCTGGCCCTTTCCTGTGCCTGCCCGGCTGACGAGAGCGGCCAAAATCCCTAAAGCCGAGAAAACCCCTCCACCCATATCTCCGATGGGAATTCCGCTGCGCACTGGAGGCCGGTGCCGTTCGCCAGTGATGCTCACGCCACCACCCATGGCCTGGACTACCAGATCGAAAGCCGGGCGGTCGCGCCCCGAGCCCGTCAGGCCGAATCCAGTGCAGGAGCATGAAATGATGCCAGCGTTGATGCTTTTCAGAGTGTCGTAATCAATCTTCAGTCGATCCAGCACCCCTGGCCGGAAATTGTCGTAGACCACGTCGGAAATTTTCACCAGGTCATAAAAGACGGATCTTCCTTTCTCAGTTTGAAGATCCAGGGTCAGGCTCTTCTTGTTGCGGCAAAGGGTCAGAAAATACGCCCCCATCCCATGAAGAGAATTCTTGGGGTCATTCTCCAGCAGACGTCTTGTGCCCTCTCCCGCCTTGGGGGGTTCGACTTTGATGACTTCTGCCCCCAGGTCTGCCAACAGCATAGCTCCGTAGGGGCCAGCTAACATATGAGTCAAATCCAAGATCCGAACTGCCGACAGCGCCTTCATCGTTGGCCTCCCTCGCCTGCCCCTCGACATGGAACGTGTGAAAAAATTCCTAAGAACCTCTCTATCACCCCCACCCTTGCCCTGTGGAGTAGTAAAACTTACTCCACAGGGCGAGCCCTCCCCCATCAAGGGGGAGGGAATTTCTTTTATTTTTTCAGACAATTACATCCCTCTCCCATGGTGGGAGAGGGTAGGGGGAAGCACCGAGATGCGATTTTTTTCACAGCCTCACGGATCACGGGGACTGTCCTTAATCAAATCTCTTGTGATCTGCGAGCATTCCATCAGTCGATCGAGGTTCACACCGGTCTCTACCCCCATCTTGTGGAACATATACACAAGGCTTTCTGTGGCCACATTCCCTGGAGCTCCTGGAGCATAAGGGCATCCCCCCAGACCTGCAATGGAACTTTCGAAGATCTTAGCTCCCGCCTGCCAGGCCGAATAGACATTGACCAGCCCAATCCTCCGGGTGTCGTGGAAATGCAGCGCAACGGGCAAGTCGGAAAGCTGGGATAAGAGCACGGAGAGCAGCTCTTTGACCTGTAAGGGATGAGCCATGCCAGTGGTGTCGGCTAATGTGACTGCAGAGACCCCCGCGTTTCGGAATGCCTTGGCTACTTCGATAACCCTTTCTACGCTAACCCTTCCCTCGAAAGGACACCCAAAGGAAGCAGCAATTGCTCCCCGAAGCTGCACGCCATTCCTCCGGGCTTTTTCAGTAATGGAGGAGAGTTCAGCCAGTGACTCCGAAGTGGACTTGTTGAAATTTTCCCGATTCAAAGCCTCGCTGGCTGAGACTACGAAGACCACCTCCTCTAAGCCATTCTCAATGGCTCGATCCAGACCTTTCTCGTTGGGAATCAAAGCACTGAAGACAACCCCTGGTGGCCTCGTGATGCGTCGGATGACCTCAGCTGCGTCTTTGAGTTGGGGGATCCATTTCGGATGGGTGAAAGAGGTGGCTTCAATGGATTTCAAGCCGGCCGCGGAAAGAAGGTCGATGATTTTGACCTTATCCCCTGTGGGAATCTCTTTTTTAACATTCTGGAATCCGTCACGCGGACCCACCTCGACGATGGTAACGTAAGTGGAGAGAAATCCATCCTGCCTCATGTAGGCCTCCCTTAGCCTGATTCTGTTTTTTCTGCTTCGTAAAACTATCTTCCCCGACGAGCATTAATCCTGTATCCCCCAGGGGAAGCTCACCAGCCAGAAGGAGTTTTCATAGCTTATTACCCTCCCCGAGCAGGAGGCAGAGGGTGGGGTGAGGCGGTGCCGCTTAAGAGGTTCGTTAATGTAGAGATCCTTTTTAGATTCTCCAGATTCTCAACGATCTCTATGGTCTTCTCCATCTCCTTTCTGGATTGGACCCCTTTTGTGCACTGGCGGTATTTATTCCTCACTTCCTCAGGAGTAAGGGGATTTTCAGGAGTTCCTTTGGCTTCGTCCACAGTCTGGACAAACTCTCTTCCATTTTTCATTAAAATCCTGACAGTAGTCGACGGATTGCCAGAACTCTCGAGGGCATTCAAGTCGGGCCGGATGGAAAAAGTTACCTTTTTGATCATATCCTGGATTTTTGCATCTTGAACTTTCTTATCCTTGAACTGGGAAAGTTCGACTTTCCTTTCTAAAAGGGCCAGAGCCATGCAAAACTCCATGCTGAATTTTCCTTCCAGTGCTGTTTGGGGCCGGGAATGGATGAGAAGTTGGGGTGTTGTGTAGCTTCCAAAGCAAGCGATTGCTTCCACATCTTCTGGATGGATGTCATTCTCCGATACCATCTCCAGCATGGCATCGATGGCCGGATGGGTTCGAGCACAACTCGGGTAACGCTTGAAGCCGACGCCAGGAGAGAGGATATCGAAAGGATTTCCCAGATTGGCTACAATTCTTTTCAGGTCATACTTCTCCGGCCCGGCGAAGGCATGGGCATAACCGAGTTTTGCCTCCACAATCCTTCCATTGGCAGTGAACCCGCGCTGGGCCAGCTTGGCGGCAACCACTCCATTCATTGCAGCTTGCCCAGCATGGAACGGTTTGGTCATCGTCCCAAAGTTTTGCCGCAACCCGGCTGCTTCCGAGGCTGCAATGCCCAAAGCGAAGCATATCCTCTCTGGCGAAAGCCTTAGAATTTTGGCGGCTGCAGCCACTGCTCCCATCGCTCCCAAGATGGCTGTAGGATGCCAGCCATTTTCGAAGAGGTGGGGGTTCAAGCCTCTTCCGAGCTTTGCTTCCACTTCAAAACCTATGAGGTAAGCCTCCAAAACTTCCTTGCCGGAAGCCTGCAATTCTTCTCCCACGGCCATAGCAGCTGGAAGCACTGGGACAGTGGGATGTCCTCTCATTGTACGGTTTATGTCATCGTAATCGAGGGCGTGTCCAAAAGTGCCATTGGCTAATGATGCCAGGGGAGAAGAAGTCTTAAAATTCTTTCCCCAAACCGTAGCTTTGGCCCGGCCCCCCATATCCTGTAGGAATTGAATCATGATTCTGGCTGTGCGGTCCCGGGAGCCCGCGAGGGCCACTGCCAGGCAGTCGAGGATGGCTCTTTTCGCGATCTCCCTTGCTTCAACGGGAATTTTAGAAATGTCGGTATGGCAAATGAAATCTGCTAATTGGCGGGTAATTTCCATGATCCCTATTCTCTCCTTTCGAGAAGAAGATTTTTGTGTCAGATAATCCTTCCAACTTCAGCTCCTTCGCGGATTGCTTCCATGGCATCTCTCGGCTCAACGCAATCTCCGATGGCATAGGCCTCCATTTTTTCCTTTTTTAGCTCCTTCCAGAGAGCATCATTAGGAGTCGCTCCCACAGCCATTATTACAGTCTCAGCCTTTAGGAAGACGAGTTCCTGCTTATAGGCAATATGAATCCCGTTTGGAAGAATTTCTACAACCGGGGAATTAGGGAAGAGGTACACGCCATGCTGGATCAATCGATCACGCAGTGCTCGATAAATGTTTCGCTCCAGGGGAGCTCCATTCTCTCCCAATTTCTCTTTGGTTACCAGGAAGACTTGGCGGCCTTGCTCAGCCAAGGCATCAGCCGTTTCCATCCCTACCAGTCGACCGCCAATGACGACGACCGGATTGCCCACCCCCTTAATTCCGGATATGACATCGTTGGCCTGAACCACGTGCCGGCTGTGAACTCCGGGAATATCTAAGGCTTTGGGCAAGGCCCCTGTGGCTACAATCACACAATCAGGTTTGGTTTCTTTAACGAAATTCAGGGTAACTTCCTTATTCAATATGACCTCTACTTTGGCCCTCTCCAGGCCCTTTTCCATAAAGGGGACCAGGTACCGATAATTTTCTTTCAAGGCTTGAACGGCAGCAGTATTCCACTGGCCTCCCAGCTTGTCGCTCCGCTCGTAGAGCTTAACCTCATGGCCTCGTTCGGCAAGAACCCTGGCAGCTTCCATCCCGGCCAGCCCGCCTCCAATGACCATCACGCTTCTTGCGGCCCGGGCTGGTTTGATTCCGAACTGCCGTTCCCGTAAAACAGCTGGGTTCACGGTGCAGGTCCGACCCCTCTCCCGCACCTCCTTGGGCCTGACTTCCATGTGCAGGCAGTTGTTGCAATAGAGGCAACGGCGGACTTCTTCAAATCTTCCTTCCTTCACCTTGTTGGGCCATTGGGGGTCGGCTAACAGCTGGCGGCCAAGGGCCACGAAATCTGCTTTTCCTTCCTTAAGGATCTGTTCAGCCATCCTGGGATCCCAAATCTTACCCACGGCAATCACTGGAACATTCACCGCTTTTTTTATGGTTGCGGCCGTGTGGACGATTGCTCCATCGGGCATCGGGTAGGGTAAAAATTGCCAGTAGGTAGTCTCTTCTTCGCAGGCTGAGACGTGAAGAGCGTCAGCTCCTGCTTCCACAAAAAGGGGAGCCTGGATGAGGCTTTCTTCTAATGTTCCTCCTCCCTCCATGAAGTGGCTTCCACTGAACCGAAAGATCACCGGAAAGTTAGGGCCCACTTTCTCTCTCACCTTGGCGATGATCTCGCAGGCCATCCGGGCCCTTCTCTTTGCGTCCCCCCCATATTCATCGGTCCGCCTATTGTCGCGAGGGGATAGCCACTGGGTAATCATGTACCCATGGGCACCATGGATCTCCACAGCGTCCATGCCGGCTTCTTTAACCCGGCGCGCCGCTTCCCCGAAACCTTCCACGATTCGGCGGATGTCCTCTGGCGTTGCTTCTTTGGGGGCCACCCCTGTCCGGACCCAGGGGATGGCTGAAGGCCCGATGATCTTCAAATCTTCTGGATGGGTAATGCGGTCTAGCCAGGCACTGTAGAGTTTCCCATGGTTCAGGATTTGCCAGGCGATCTTGGCTCCTGCGGCATGGACACCATCAGCCACCTGGCGAAGCCCAGGGATGAACTTATCATCCCACATACCGGCGCGTCCTGGTGCCTGTCCTTCGCGCAGGGCGTTACTGGACTGGGCGATGATCAGCCCCACTCCACCTTTGGCTCTTTCGACATAATAATGTATGGTACGTTCCTGGATGAACCCCTCCCGGTCGTGGGAAGAGGTTCCCATGGGGGCCATGATCAGTCGGTTTTTCAACTCCATTGAGCCAATTCTGCCCGGTTCGAAAATCTTCCTAAAAGCGCTCACGAAATCTTCCTTTCTTAGTGCTTCGATTCGCAAATACCGTGACATATTCGTTCAAGTATGATAAACACGCCTGCTCACTCAGCACTAAGTCCTGAGTGTAATAAGTTCGTCATCGAACTTATGAATCGAAGGACTTAGTTAGAAAATAGGCCCCCTCACCCCGTCCTCTCCCCCCAGTTTGGGGAGGAGGGCTTCGGCGTGAGCTCAGCCGAACGGGAATGGCGAAGGGTTTTCTCTGCCGCAGGTCTACCCTTGCAACGTTTCATGCATCTCTCTTTTAGGCCGCTTTGATCGCTCCTTTCTGAAGGAGGGCTTCGATTTTCGCTGGGGAATATCCGAGGATGGTGGAGAGGACTTCGCGGGTATGTTCTCCCAATTGCGGGGGGCGGGTGAAAGTTTTCGCCGGGGTTTTTTCCATTTTCAATGGATTGCCGATGGTCTTAATCTTCTTATCTCTTTCCGGCCCATCGATTTCGACGACCATCTCTCGGGCCAGGACTTGAGGATCGGAAAGCACCCGGTCCACGGTATTGATGGGGCCCGCTGGCACGCCTGCTTTATGAATCTTTTCTAACCACTGGTCGCCGTTGGCAGTCAGAAGATGGTTTTCAATCATCGGGACCAGAATTGATTTATTTTCCAAGCGGGCAACCCGCGTGGCAAAACGAGGGTCATTGGCCCATTCAGGCTTTCCAATGGCCTGGCAGAATCTTTCAAAGTGATGATCCTGATGGGCCACGACCACAATTTGGATGTCTTTTGTTTTGAAAGCTTGGTAAGGGACGAGGGACTGATGGCCCGAGCCGATGGGGCCGGGGACTTTTCCAGAGTGGAAGTAGTACTGGGCCACGTAAGTCAGAAGGTAAACCTGACCGTCCAGAAGGGAAACCTCCATTCGCTGCCCTTGGCCGGTCTTCTGCCTGTAGATGTAAGCGGCCAGAATTCCATGCACGGCCAGAAGTCCTCCCACGAGGTCTCCGACGGGAATTCCCGCCCTCACCGGAGACCCTCCCGGTTCACCGGTAATCGACATGCCTCCACTCACGGCCTGGACAATGAGGTCATATCCCGGTCGATCACGGTAGGGGCCCGTGTACCCGAAGGTAGAAATGGAGCAGCAGATAATCTGTGAGTTGTATTGTTTCAAAGTCTCATAATCGATTTTCAACCTCTCCAGAACCCCGGGCCGGTAGTTGTCATAAACCACGTCAGACTTAGCCACCAAGTCATAAAGCACTTGGCGCCCTTCCGGGGACTTGAGGTCAATGGCCACACTCTTCTTGTTGCGGTTGATCGACCAAAAATAAGCGCTGCTTTCTCCGTAATAATAAGGAGGAGAATCACGGGTCTCATCTCCTTGCAAGGGTTCTATTTTGAGGATCTCTGCCCCCAAATCCCCCATCAACATGGAGCCCGAAGGCCCGGCCAGCATCATGCTCAGGTCGATGATCCGGATTCCCTGAAGGGGGCCATTGTGTTCTACCTTTCTTTCTTCCATTGTAACTTGTCCTTCTCTCCCTACTTCCATAAGGCGATAAAATTCGAATTTCGAATTTCGGAATTCGAAATTTTTTTACAAGGCTGCAGGTTGGTATTCGCCGAAGACTTCCCGCAAAGCGTCGCATATCTCCTGCACGGTGGCGTAAGCCTTAACGCATTCGATGAAATGTGGCATTAAGTTGACCTCTTCTTGGGCAGCTGCGCCCTTCAATTCTTTAAGTAAGGTAGTCACCTCTCTCGGGTCCCTGGTTTTCTTTATTTCTTTTAATCTTTGAATCTGTTTCCTTTCGGCATTTTCTCGACGATCGGGGTCATAGGGATGGGGCACTAAGCGGGTAGTTTGTACCTCCAGTTCTTCCTCGCCGGTAAAGCAGTTGACCCCGACGATTAAGTCTCTCCCTTCTTCCAGCCTTTTCTGCCGCTCATAAGCGCTCCGGGCGACCTCGCGCTGCATATATCCATTTTCGATCGCGGCCACGGCTCCGCCCAGGGATTGAATCTTCTCGAACTCCGCCCAGGCGGCATTCTCGATTTCATCGGTAAGGGACTCGACATAATAAGACCCGGCCAGGGGATCCATGATGTCTACCAGGCGAGCCTCATGCTGCAGGATGCGAGCGGCATCCTCACTCAACTGGATGGCTTCCAAGCTCCAGCCCAAACCCATAGGCTCATCAAAAGGAGGGTTGCAGTTGGGCGGTCCCCCGGCCAGAGCCGCAGCGATTCCTCCCACAATGGAGCGGGTTAAGTTGTTGAGCGGGCGCTGAACAGTGCAGTTGACCCGGCCGGAGTGGGCGGTGGAGGCAAAGCGGAGCATCATGGATCGTTCACTTTTGGCTCCGAATTTCTCCTTCAGAATTTTGGCCCACATTCTGCGAGCCGCCCGATGGAAGGCGATCTCCTTAAAAAATTCCATGCTCCCGCCAAAAGCATTGAAGCTGAAGCGAGGAGCAAAGGAATCCACATCCAGGCCAGCGTTGATCCCTTCCTGCAAATAGGCCGCCCCGATGGCCGTGCTGAAAGCCAGATCCTGCTCCCGCGTGGCCCCCGCCTCACGAATATGAAATCCCCCCATGCTGGTGATATTCACATTCGGAAGATTTTTGGTAAAGAATGCTAAGCTGTCCCGGAACATCCGAATCGAGGGCCGCGGAGGAAAGATATAAGTCCCCCGCGCGATAAACTCCTTGAGGATGTCATTCTGTGGCGTGGCCCGAAGCTTTTCCCAAGCAATTCCCCGTTTATCTGCCAGGGCCAGGTACATCGCCATGATGAGGTTTGCAGGGGCGTTGATGGTGAAGTTCGAAGCGGTTCGGTCAATGTCGTTTTCTCCGGAGAACGCCTCGAAGATGATTTCCATATCCCTTAGGGTATCAACGGCCACCCCTACCCGGCCAACCTCTCCAGCAGCCATGGGGTTATCGGAGTCATACCCGCATTGGGTCGGCAGGTCAAAAGCGATGTTCGGACCTGCCCGCTGCCCTAACTTCTTCATGTGCAAATAATAATCCCTGGTATCGTCGGCTGATCCGTACCCTGAATACCGGCCTGCCCGGACTAACCCCGGGGCCTGAGCAATGGAACCAGAGCCTCTCTCTCCGGTTTGGTAAGGAAAGGTTGGGAAAGTTCCAGCGGTAAAAGGATACTGCCCTGGAAAGCCAACCCTGGTCAGAAAATCAAACCCTTCCCCCCCATCGAGGGGGGTATAAAAGCGGGTGGGAGAATCTTTCAGCCTGAATCGTTCCAAAGCCGGCTTGAGAGTCTTCTTCTCCCACTTCTCTTTTTGCTCACGGATCTCATGCAATAATTCTTCCTTCTCCATAATTCATCTCCTTTCCTACTAAAAACCCTTCTTCTGATCTGGCATTAAAGACCCATATTCGCAGCTAAACTGGAAGGATTCCGTGCTTTTTCTCGGGAGGGCTTTCTTTCTTGTCCAGGTTACGAAGGAGGGCTTGAACTAACTCTTTCCGTGTATCTTTCGGGTCAATAATTCTGTCGATTCTTCCGGTAGCCGCTACGGTGTAGGGGCTGGTGACTTTTTCCCGGAATTCCCGAATGAGTTCATTGCGTTTAATCTCAGGATGCGGAGCCGATCTAATCTCATCCCCGTAAAAGAGATCAACAGCCCCCTCCGCACCCAAAGTAGCAATTTCCGCCCCTGGCCAAGCGAGCAGTTCATCAGCACCTCTTTCTTTGCTACAGCACATCCCGGCAATGGCCCCACCATAGACTTTTCGCAGGATTAGAACAATTTTGGGAACGGTTGCTTCGGCATAAGCATAAAGCATCTTGGCCCCATGACGGATGATTCCCCCATATTCTTGCTGCTTGCCGGGCAAATAGCCTGGGACATCGGCCAACGAAATGAGGGGAATGTTGAAAGCATCGCAGAAACGAATGAACCGAGAAGATTTATCAGAGGCATTGATGTCCAGACATCCCCCTAAGAAACGGGGTTGACTGGCAACAATACCAATAGTATATCCCGCCAATCGGCCAAAGCCAATGATGATATTCTTTGCAAAGCGGGCCTGAACTTCCAGGAACTTCCCTTCATCCACTATGAGTTCAATGACGCGATGCATATCGTAAAGTTTTTTAGGATCCTCTGGTACTATATTATATAAGCGGTTGTCTTCCCGATCAGGATCATCTTTGGTTTGAATAAATGGGGGCTTCTCTTTCCAATTGGATGGGAGGTAATTGAGGAGTGATCTAATAAGTTCGAGGCATTCTTTTTCTGTGGGGGCAAAAAAGTGTGAAACACCACTGATTTCAGTATGAATTCTAGCACCCCCCAGCTCTTCTTTGGTTACATCCTCGGAAGTGACCGCTTTTATCACTGCCGGACCAGTAAGGAACATTCCGCTGATCCTATCCACCATGAAGACAAAATCCCCCAGCGCGGGGGAATATACTGCGCCCCCCGCGCATGGGCCCATGATAGCGAAGATTTGGGGGATTACGCCCGATGCTGCAACGTTTCTATTGAAAATATTCCAGTAAGCGAAATTTCTAACCCCTTCCCTGACCCTTGCACCTGCAGAGTCATTAAGACCAATGAAGGGTTTTCCATTTTGAATCGCCATATCCATAACTTTGCAAATCTTTCTTGCTTCTCGTTCTCCTACTGAGCCACCTTCCACGGTAAAATCTTGGGAGTAGAAGTATACTTGCCTCCCGTGAATTTTGCCTGTCCCAGTGATGACAGACTGCCTAGTCTGGATACCTTCTTTTCCAAATTTTAGGGGGGCCCCTTCCATGAAAGAGTCGAATTCATAACAGCCGGGGTCGAGCAGAATATCTATTCGCTCTCTGGCCGTGAGTTTACCCAAGGCATGCTGCTTTTCCATATCCCTGGGGGTATCGGCCCGTTCTTTCTGTCTTTCATAGAGTCTCAGGACATCGGCTCGATCAGCCATCTTCCACCTCAGAGTCTATTTCTTCACCCCCATTTTCTTCAGGAAGGACCCGTACCATTCGTACTGGGAAGCCATATCTTTTTGTAGCTGCGCCCAGTCTTTATACTCATAGGGGAGGGTAAGGTTTTCCAAGAGCTTCTGAAAATCTGGCCCCTCAACGGTCTTCTTGAAAGCCTCGTTTAGCTTTTTGTAGATGTCCTCGGGAATGCCTTTCGGCCCGACAACGATATAACGATTGGGCGGCACATCCTCGCAACCCAGTTCTTTCGCCATGGGTATATCAGGGAAAAAGGGATCTCGCTGTTCTGCACTGAAAACCATAAACATCCGGAATACCCCCTGCTTTACGTATTGGACATGTTGCCCAACCCCAGCGACAAAATCTAAATGCTTGCCCAAAAGAGCGGTATTGGCCGGGGCTCCCCCCTTAAACGGCACATGCTTGAAAGTCAGGCCTTTGCACTGGGCAAAAAGCTCAACGGCGATGTGCCCCCGGCTGTATTGCCCTGCCGAGCCATAAGACAAGCCCGGATGGGATTTGGCATAAGCTATGAACTCATCGATCGTCTTGATGGGAGATTCGGCAAGCACACAGATGCCGCCAACGTACCGGCCGTACTGGAGCATGAAGGTAAAGTCCTCCAGCGGTTTATACGGGGGTGGAATAATGTGGGGGCGGGCAGTGAAGGACCCAAAACTGTCCACCACTCCCAGGGTATACCCGTCAGGTTTCTTGGTCGCCACCAGGGCAGCACAAACCGAGGACGCCCCACCGGGCTTATTCTCCACAACCACCGGGACGCCGAGCAATTGTTCAGCACCTTTGGCCAGAGCCCTGGCAGTCAAGTCTGTAGTAGCGCCAGCCTCATACCCGCAATAGATGGTGATGGGTTTATCCGGGTAAGTCTGTCCTGCTGCCCATTGAGGAAAGGAAATCAGGGATGCCCATAGGATTACGAATACACAGAATATTTCAGAACTCTTCTTTATTAATAGCATGGGAGACGCTCCTTTCGCTGCATGCTTCCACAGCTATAAGGCCTTTTTCTTTAATCCTCAGAAAAAGGGTTGCTTCAGCCGCTAAGACCCCCTAAGGAGCTTTTAACCCTCCTTTTTCGCCCCTATTCTCTGAAGGAAAGACTTATAGAATTCATATTCCACCGGGACCACCTTCTCTATCTGCTCCCGGTCCTTGTAGTCGTAAGGAATATCGAAGCTGGCCAAGACCTTCTGGAAGGCGGGCCCATCAGCCACTTTCTTGAAAGTCTCACCGAGCTTCTTGGATATAGCGGGCGGAATACCTTTAGGCCCCACTACGATATAGCCTAAAGCGGGAGCGTCCTGACATCCCAATTCTTTCAAGATTGGAATGTCTGGATAATTGGGGTCCCGTTTTTCTGCATTATAAATAAGCAGCATGCGGAACACCCCTTGCTTGACGTATAAGATATGTTGGCCGGCTCCGGCAACGAAGTCCGTATGTTTGCCCAGAAGAGCGGTATTGGCTGGAGCTCCGCCTTTAAAAGGAACATGCTTGAACGTCAGGCCTTTGCATTGGGCCAACAGGTCTACCCCAAGATGCTGCTGGGTGTACATCCCCGGTGAACCGTAGGAAAGGCCTGGGTTGGCCTTGGCATAAGCAATGAACTCATCGATGGTCTTAAGGGGGGATTCTTTAAGTACGCAGAGGCCACCAATATAGCGACTATAGTTGCAGATCACGGTGAAATCCTGCAGGGGATTAAAAGCTACCTTAAAAAGATGGGGACGGACGGTCAAAGCTCCGGTAGAAATCACCCCCAGGGTATACCCATCGGGTTTTTTACTCGCCACCAGCCCGGCAGCCACGGTAGCTCCGCCACCGGCCTTGTTTTCCACTACTACTGGAACGCCGAGCAACTTCTCAGCACCCTCAGCCAACGCTCGGGCGGTTACGTCGGTAGAGGCTCCAGCCTCATAGCCGCAGTACATGGTGATTGGCTTTTCCGGGTAAGCTTGGCCTGACGCCGGGGGAGAAAAATAAATCAAGCCAGCCAGGATCAATCCGACTGCGAATAAAAGATTTTTTGTTAAGTTCATAATTCCACCTCCTTTTTTACGGGCTCTGGCGGAGCCTCTTTGCATCACCCATTTACGTCCACTCTCTTCTCAATCGTTCTCTTTCGGAAAAAAGAAACAGCTGAGGTAGCCAGCAGCCCCGCAGCCACGATCAGACATCCAATGGATATAGGACGGTTCAAAAAGATCATAAAGCTCCCGGTGGAAAGGATAAGAGATTGGCGCAGGGCCTGTTCCATGATGGGACTCAGAACAAAAGCCAGGACGAGGGGTGCGGGCTCATACTCGAATTTGCGCATCAGGTAGCCCACTACCCCGAAGAGGAGCATCAGGGCCACGTCCACGGTGCTGTTGTTGATCGCATAGGACCCGATAAGGCAGAAGAAGAGGATCAGGGGGAAAAGGATGGAGTAGGGAACTCGAAGAAGCTGAACCCAGAGGCCGATCAGGGGCAGGTTTAGGATAAGGAGCATGAAATTGCCCACGTACATACTGGCGATTACTCCCCAGAAGAGGTCGGGGTGTTCCTTCAATAACATTGGGCCAGGCGTGATGCCGTGGATCATCAGGGCTCCGATGAGAATGGCCATAACTACATTTGCCGGGATGCCTAAGGTAAGGAGGGGAATGAATGCTCCACCTGTGGCGGAATTATTGGCCGATTCGGGAGCGGCCACTCCCTCGATGGCCCCTTTGCCAAATTTTTCAGGATTCTTGGAGACGCGCTTTTCCACGGCATAAGAAACTAAGGACCCGAGAATCGCTCCCCCACCCGGCAGAATACCGAGAAAGAAACCGATCGCTGAGCCCCGGGCGATTGCCCATTTGCTTTCCATCCAATCCCGAAAGCTGGGCAGGAGCCGGCTGATCTTCGTCGAGGATACATGGCGCTGAACCATTTTCTCCACGTTGAGGAAGACTTCCGAGATGCCAAAAAGTCCCATGACCAGAGGGACAAGTCCCACGCCATCCAAAAGTTCAGGGATACTGAAAGCGAATCGGGGCTGGCCGGTCATGCTGTCCAGCCCGATGGTTCCGAGAAGGACTCCTATCCCGGCCATCATTAAAGCCTTCACCATCGACTTCTGCGCCAGATAGGTGAGGATGACCAAGCCGAGGATCATCAAAGAAAAATACTCGGGAGGGCCAAAGCTCAAGGCCACCCTAACCAGTGGTGGGGCGATGGCCTGCAATCCGATGACGCTCAGAGTACCCGCGATGAAAGAACCGAAGGCGGCGATGCCCAGGGCAGGGCCGGCTCGACCCTGAAGGGCCATCTGGTACCCGTCGAGAGTCGTGATGACTGAGGCGGCTTCACCCGGAATATTAACCAGGATGGAGGTCGTGGAACCGCCGTATTGAGCGCCATAATAGATACCGGCCAGCAGGATAATCGCCGTGGTAGGGGGAATCCCATAAGTCATCGGCAAAAGGATGGCCATGGTTCCTACCGGTCCGATCCCAGGCAGGACGCCGATCAGCGTCCCGACAAAGACCCCCAAGAAGCAGAAACTGAGGTTAAGGGGTGTAAGAACAACGCTAAGACCCGCGATCAGGTTGGCAAAAAAATCCATGCCCTTTGACCTCTAAAGTTAAAATCCAAAGATTCCTCTGGGCAGCGTCGCTTTCAGAAGATAATTAAAGAGGCAAAAAGAAACGCCCGAAATAGATACGGAGATCAGGATGGCTTTTACCCACGATAGCTTTTCCACAATTTTGAACAGGACAAAAAGGGTGGTAAGAGAGGTGATGAGAAATCCGGTTCTCTCTAAAGCTAAGATATAAGCGACCAAGATCAGGCCGATAGCCACAGGCCGACGCCACCTCACCCCCTCCCAGAGGGCCGAAAGTTTAACTAAAAGCTCCCCTCTTCGGAGGAATGATTGCAAGAAAATGACCATGGCCATCAGGCTGATGGAGCCTCCGGCTAAGAAGGAAAGAAAACCCGAGCCCGGCTCCCGCAGTGTCCCCACACCCAGCTTAATAGATCCGTAAATGCTGATCAGCCCGACAGCAAACCAAAAAAGACTGCCCACCCGCTCAGCCTGCATCTTATTAACCCCGCTAAAGAAATCAAATCATCTTCGCCCTTTTATTTCCTCGTTTTGATGCCGATTTCTTTGAGGAAATCGGCATAAAATTCATAGACCTTGGGAAACTCCGCTTCGAATTGGCGCCGATCCTTGAAGGAAAAAGGAAGGGAAAAATTTTTCAGCACTTTTTGAAATTCGGGAGAATACGCTGCTTGCCGAAAGCCAGCCTCTAACTTCTTGAAGATTGGGTCGGGCAGCCCTTTGGGCCCGATGAGTATGAAGTCTTGTGTGGGCAGATCTTTATACCCTAAATCTTTAAGCGTGGGGACATCGGGAAAATCTGGATCCCTCCTATCGGAAATGGTCACAGCCAGCATCCGGAACAGGCCTTGCTTCACGTAGTTCAGATGAATGCCCGCTCCGGCGGTAAAATCCACGTGTCCTCCTATGAGGGCCGTGCAGGCCGGAGCTCCTCCCTTGTAGGGGACGTGCTTAAATTTCACCTTGGCCTGCTTGGCCAGATATTCCACGGCCAATTGTTGGTTGGCACCTATCCCCGAAGAGCTGTAGGAGAGAGGAGTTCCTGGATTCTTCCGGGCGTGCTCCAATAAATCGTTGAGGGTTTGGAAGGGAGATTCCTTCTTGACGCATATGCCGCCAATATAGTTACCATAGGCCAAGATGTAGGTGATGTCCTTGAAGGGGTCATAGGGCACATCCAACATCATGTGACGGGTGTCCAGAGCCGAGGAGGCCACAACCGCCTGGCCCAAAAACAAGGGAACGGCTTCCTGATCAAATGGTTTCATTTAAGGGTAGGAAGAAATAATTTGTAAGGTAAAATAGTGATTGGATTATATCAATAAAAGCTAAAAAGTCAATTTAATTCAAAAATCTATTTTTCAGGGGTGGAAAGTCATAAGCTTACCTGCCCTTAAATACAGGTTTCCGCCTTTCCAGGAAAGCTTTTTGCCCTTCCTTCAGGTCTTCGCTGTTGAGGGCTTGGGCAACTATCATTTCGATGTGTTTCATGTCCTCCGGCTCGATCTGCTGGTGTTTGAGGCAGGCATTAAAGATAGTCTTGATTCCCCTCAAAGATAAAGGTGCATTTTCCGAAATCTCCCGGGCCATCTCTTCGGTAAAGGAAGCAAATTGGTCAGCTGGCAGCACGTAGTGCACCAATCCCATTTCCTTAGCCCGAGAGGCGGGATAGGAACGACCGGCGAAGAAAATTTCTTTGGCGTTGGCTAACCCGACGACATTCACAAATTGCATGATTCCAGCTGGCAGGTAGACCATGCCCAGCTTGGCGGGAGGCATACCGAATTGGGCCGTTTCAACAGCAATTCGAATGTCACAGGCCATGGCCAGCTCACACCCGGCTCCGAAGGTCATCCCATTAATCATGGCGATCACGGGGTATGGGAAATCATGAATTGCATCCAGGGCCAACCGCAAGGGATTCTTTTTTCTCAAAGCTTCCATGACCTCCGGGCTGACTTGCGTGGGGATGGCGGTGATGTCGTAGCCGGAGGAAAAAGCTATGTCTCCGGCGCCGCGAAGGACTAAGCATCGAATCTCTTCCTTGAGCTGGTTCATGGTATCGGCGAGTTGGAAAAGGAGGAGAGGAGAAAGGGCATTGCGCCGTTCGGGCCGGTTCAAAATGATGGTACAGACCTTTTCCTGCTTTTCGATGAGCAATAATTTTTCTTCCATAGAGTCTCCTCGGAGCCTGCGAGAATCCAGCTATTTTAGAAATTAGCCCGCCTCAACTCTCAGGGCCCTCTGAAACTGAAGTGTAGAAGCCATGAAAATAGACTGCCCTCCGGACCATAACACTCGGTAGCCAAGTACTCAGTGATGGGAGAGAGAATCAGAGCCGCCCCTCTGCAAATTCCTCCCCTGTTGGGTTAAGTGGAGTAGCTTATAATTCGTCGTCTAGATATCACCACAAAAAAAATAGAAAATGGCGGCATCTGCCACCGAAAGGTTAAGACCATAAATATAGAATAATTATCCATTTGTCAAGACTCAAAATCTCTGTCTTGGCAAGGCTTGTCACAGTAATGGGCCTTAAAAAGGGGTTTAGGATGAGTACAGGCTCTTTGGGAATAAATTGCCTTCTATGGGCTACAAGAAGAAATCTGGCGGTCTCTCTCGGGGAAAGATTCGTGTCTTGGAAAATCCGGACGGAAATTGAGGTTTAGGATTCCAGCACCGCTGGATTCATCACCCGGATACTGGTTTAGATGATCTCAATCAAATGGCTGATGGTAAGTATTCTTTGTTCTCTTCTTCCGAGTGTCTGGAATGTTTTATCACGTTTTTGGCATACGATAATAATGGAATGGCCAATAAAATGGCTAAAACCAGCAAAATTTTCTTCATGTTCACCTCCCCTCTAATATTAGTTAATTTCCCCTCCAATAAAAATATCGTCAATAATTTTATAAACTTAAATACTGAAGCTCCAGTTCTCGGCTTCTTAGCTTAGAAGTGCCTTTCTCGGGTTGGGTTTAAAATTAGACCGAAATTTCTTGATTGGTTTTTGGGCGGATTTTTTAGGGGGGAAAATTTTCTATTTTTGTTTTTGTATTACCAAGGCATTATATTGGGCGAAGTTCTTTTGCCTTAATTTATCACTCCTTCGTTCCATAGATTTGCTGACGGTACTCAAGAGATTGGAGATGTTAAAGGGTTTAGAGATGAAGTCTCCGGCACCATAGCGGGTGGCTTCCTGAGCATTTTGCGGAGTCCCGTACGCGGTTATGACGATTACCTCAATATCGTCATCCCGCTTCTTAATCTCCTTCAGGACCTCTATTCCTGAAAGGCCCGGCATTTTCAAATCGAGAGTAACAAGGTCAACTTTTGCGTTTTGGATATACTTCAATGCTTCCCGTCCATCGGCAGCTGTATGGACCTGGTAAATTGGTTGGAGAGCCATTTTTAAAGATTCTCTGGGACCAATATCATCATCCACGATCAAGATTGATTTTTTTTGGGCCATCTTAGACATCCTTGAAGGAGCTATTCGGGTTTAGATGACTTAAATGGGGTCAGCAGATATTTGAGCAATTCTTGTGCCGTAAGAGGGTTTTACCCGATGTTTGAATTTCCTTTATTTTATTGATCAGATTTATATTTCTGGAGGAACATAGCCCATAAGATTGGTCGGTTTCGTACATCGGCAGGGGTGGAATTTGGCGATTGATCCCTCACTTGCTTTTTCTGACTTCTCTGGCTCTCTTCTGAAATAAGAGGTCAAAAGAGGTTAGCAGATGTTTCATGGCTTCCGTATCGGAGGCCAGTTCAAACCGGATTCCGTTATCTCCAACGATGGCTTTCCGGTGGTCAATCCTGTTCTTGCGAACGGCTTCAGGAATTCCATTCGGGAAGGCATCGCACGTGGGAAAACTCTTCCGGTAGGTTAGGCTGTCATGGTGCTTATATTTACAGATGGAGCATAATGGAAGAGTTAAGGTTAACGGTTGGCGCTTCATCGCCTGGCCTCCCTTCATCGATTACCACCACGTTCTTACCCTGCGCCGAGAGCCTAAATATCGTTGGGAGTATAATCAATCGGAGAGATAGAGTCAAGGTTCAGGTTTTTATCCTTTTTCTCACAACGTGAATGGAAGTAGCCTTGAAGGAAGCTACCACTTCTTTACCCTCCTTTAAGGCTAAATTCTCTAAGGAGTGACTCGTTACGTAAGCAACCAGGGGAAATCCGCAGTAGAGTTGAACTTTATAATAGAGGCCCAGGGGAACGACCTTCAGAATTTTTCCCTGGAATACATTCCTGGCGCTGGATGATTCTTTGAAAGAGTGGGCTGCGAGAGTCACATTTTCCGGGCGGATGCAAAAGACCACAGACTCTCCCAATTCGACGTCCCCCACAGCCTCGACCTCGCGGCCCATGATGGAGGCTACAAAGCTCCCCCCATCTTTCTTTACCACTCGCCCGGTAAGGATCGCTTCTACTCCCACAAAAGAGGCCACGAATTCATCGATCGGTTGATTCATGACCTCTGCGGGGGGCCCAATCTGCAGGATTCTTCCTTGATTCATCACCGCGACCCGGTCGGAGAGCCTAAGCGCTTCCATCCGATCATGGGTGGCGAAGATCGTGGTGGTGCCGGTCTGCCGCAGGATTTTTTCCAAATCTTCGATCAAAGATTCCCGGGTCGGAGGGTCGAGAGAGGAAAAAGGCTCGTCGAGGAGAAGAATTTCAGGTTGAATGGCCAGGGCCCGGGCCAGGGCCACTCGCTGGGCCTCTCCCCCCGAAAGTTTGTGCGCCGAGCGCTTCACCAGGTGCGGGATCCCGAACCGTTCGAGGTTTTCCATCACTCTCTTTTCCATCTCCCCGCTGCCCATTCCACGAATTTTCAAACCCGAGGCCACATTCTGGAAGACGGTCATATCGAAGAGAAGAGGCTCCTGAAAAACCATGGCCAGCTTCCTCCGGTACCGGAGGAGGCCATGGTTGGAGGTGACCTTTTCTCCCCGCAGGAAAATTTCACCCCTTTCGAGCTTGATCAAAGAAGCCAGGGTCTGGAGAAGGGTCGTCTTCCCCGCCCCATTGGGGCCGATGAGGGAAAGGATCGTTCCCTCCTCCACGGTTAAGGAAGGAATCTCCAGGACCGGCGTTCCTCCTTTACGCACCTGCAAATCTTTAACGGCCAAAAGCGGGGGGGGTACGCTCACCTCGGCCTCTCTCTTTGCTGGATGTGGGTCAGGATGAGGTTGATAAGATAGGCGAGAAGAAGAAGGATAATACCCAGAGCGATGGCGATATCAAAGTTTCCCCGGCTCGTTTCCATGACCGTGGCCGTAGTCAAAACCCGGCTGTACCCCTTGATGTTTCCGCCCACCATGATCGACGCCCCCACCTCGGAGACGACCCCGCCAAATCCGGCCATCACCCCGGCCAAGAGAGGAAGCCTGGCCTCTTTGATCAAAATCCAGACCATCTGGAAGCGGGTTGCTCCGAGAGCCAGGATTTGCAGCCGCAGGTTTTTGGGCAGGGCCTGAACGGCTGCCAGGGATATGCCGGTCACAATCGGGGTGGCTATGATGGCCTGGGCGATGATCATCGCCGCCGGGGTATAAAGAATACCCATAAATCCAAGCGGTCCGTTTCTCCAGAGAAAGATGGTGACGAAAAGGCCCACCACTACCGGAGGCAAGCCCATGCCGGTATTAATCAAGCTTACGACCAGCCTTCGTCCCGGAAATTCTGCCAGGGCAACGATAGTGCCGAAGGAAATTCCGATCAGCAGGCTGATGAACGTGGCCGTGCCTGATACCTGGAGGGAAAGAAGAGTGATCTTCATGACCTCCGGGTCGAAGGTGAACAGCAGGTAAAAAGCTTTCAGGATTCCCTCGAGAATGAGGTCCATCTACTTCCCCAGCTCCTCTTCCTTCTTTCCCGCATCGGGGAAGAACAAGGGGGAACCGAACTTATCCACCCCAAATGTTTTTACGACATCCTGGGCCTCTTTGGACACCATGAAACCGGCAAAAGCCTTTGCCCCGGCAGCGTTGACCTTGGGCCACTTTGCCGGGTTTACCTCGATCACATGGTAGATATTGAGGAGGATGGCGTCTCCTTCAACCAGAATATCCAGGTGCAGGTTCTTTTTCAGGGCCAGATAGGTCCCCCGGTCGGCCAGGGTATAGCCTTTCTTCTCCGAGGTCACGTTCAGAGTCTGGCCCATTCCCAGCCCGGTCTGCTGGTACCCTTTTTGCTTTTCTGGATTGATCCCGGCGGCTTTCCAAACCGACTTTTCCTTCGCATGGGTCCCGGAGTTATCCCCGCGAGATAAGAATAGCGCCCCTCCGGATGCGATCTTTTGGAAGGCCTCCGGAGTAGTCTTGATGCCCCTGATCTTGGCCGGATCGTCGGCCGGTCCCACGACGACGTAGTCATTGTGCATAATCAGCCTGCGATGGACTCCATACCCTTCGGCAACGAATTTCTTTTCCGCCTCGGGGGAATGGACCAGCAGAACATCCGCCTCCCCCTTCTGCCCCATGGCCATGCCCTGTCCCGAGCCAACGGCAATGGTCTTCACAAAATAGCCGGTCTTCTTCTCAAAGATCGGGACTAAAACATCCAGAAGCCCTGAGTCCTGGGTGCTGGTCGTTGTCGCTAGGATGATATTCTTCTGCTGGGCCAGGGTGACCCCCGGGACCAGACCCAGAAGCAGCGTGTTTCCCAGGAGAAGCAGGCCTCCCCCGAGGATCGAAAACCACTTTTTCATACTCACCTCGCTGTAGAGTTAATTTACGGAGTGAAGAACCCGGCCCGATTCCTTCAGGTCATAACCCCCGACTTCTTCCACCTTCTCGCGGAATTCACGGGAATGAAGGAGTTCGATAAAGGCTTGAACATTCTTTCCGAAGAAGGTTTTTTGATCCAGCACCATGTCGAAACGCTCGCGGGTGATGGGAATGAAATCGAGGCCGAGAAGCTTGGAAGCGGCGATGGAGGTAATTCCTGCATTGGCGGCTCCGTTGAGTATGGAAAGGCCCACCTCAAAATGGGTATTCACTTCATTCTCATATCCCTGGACCTTGGCCGCAGAAAGATCTGCCTCTTTCAGTTGCTGGTCGATGAGAAGACGGGTTCCCGAACCCTTCTGTCGGTTGATGAAACGCACCCCCTTTCTGGCCAGATCCTTAAATCCCCTGATCTTGAGGGGATTTCCCCGGGGGACGGTAAATCCCAGATCCCGATAGAAGAGGTTGACCACGACCGGCTTGATCCCCGCCAGATAGGAAGGAAGGTAAGGCGTGTTGTATTCTTTCGTCTTGGGGTCGAACAGGTGACACCAGGCGATATCCGTGTATCCCAGGTTGAGGGCCTTTAGTCCCTCCACGCTGCCGATATTGGTCGAAAAGAGGTAGAGCTGGGGAAACGTCCGGCGCAGATCCGTCTGCAGGTAATCCAGGACCGGGTCATTGCTGCCCGCGGCCAGCAGGGCCCCTTCGATCTTTCGCCCTTTCTGCCGGGCCTCGGCCATTCCCGACTTGGCGTTGGTCTCAATCCATTCATCAATCAATTTCCTCGGGAAGATCCACTTTCCCGTAACCCGGGTCGAAGGGATTCTCCTGGTCTTGATCAGGGCGTAGACCTGCTTCTCGTGGATACCCAAATACTGGGCGATCTCTTTGGTGTTCATCATCTCTAAAGACATGGAGGTCCCCTTTTGAATAAGGACATCTTAGTCCAGGTCAAATTGCTTTGTCAAGAAAGAAATTACAAAATATTACTTTTTTTAACTCTTTTATACAGATTATAACCCCCATAAGGCCAGTGCTTTTGGGGGCGAGGGGGGCAATGTCTTAGAGGGCAGGCTTAAGGACGAGGATTTCTAAGGCTTTCGGGAGGGTTTCTTTCTTCATCTCCACTTCGCTACCGTTAATAACCCTGACCGAGGGCTTCCCTTTGGTAAATTCTTCCACATTTTCCAGGGGAAAGCCGCACCTGGAAGTCTTAAAGTGCATAGGGATAATCACCCGGGGGTTTAACCTCTCGGCGGTCTGGGTAGCCTGCGAGGGATCTATGGTGTAAACTCCGCCGATGGGCATCAGGAGAAGGTCTACTGGGCCGATCTGTTTGGCCTCCTTTTCTTCGGGAACGTGGCCGAGATCGCCCAGGTGGCAGATCCGGAGTCCGTCGAGGATAAAGCAAAAGACCGTGTTATCTCCCCGCTCTGAACCCTGGCATTCGTCATGGTAGGAGGCCACACCCCTTATTTCTAAGTCATTTATTCGATGCCGGCCCGTTCCCTTGATGACCTTGGGGCTCCCCTGGAGACCCTGGATGTAATTGTGGTCGGCATGATCATGGCTGACTAAGACCACATCTGCTTTATCTGGGATCTGGCCGTAGCCGATGGCACCGCCGAACCCTCCTGGTTCGTAGGGGTCGGTGATAATCTTGTATCCCCTATCAGAGGTAATCAGGAATGCTGAATGGCCATACCATTTTACCCTCATCGGACTGGTTCCTTTCTCAGGCAAAAGAGACTTTTTTCTTTTCTTCAGCTTCAGCTTTGGTCTTGCAAGCAATGCATAGAGTGGTCACTGGCCTGGCCTTTAGCCGCTCCTCCGAGATCTCCTCCCCGCATTCCTCGCAGATGCCAAAGGCCCCATCCTCAATCCTGGCCAATGCTTCTTTGATCTTCAGGATCAGCTTTCTCTCGCGGTCGCGGATGCGCAGCTCAAAATTGCGGTCAGTCTCCAGGTTGGCCCGGTCCGTAGGATCGGGGAAGGTGCTGTTGTTGGTCATGCCGGTGACAGTCTTTTCTGCCTCGTCGAGCAGAGCCTGCAGACGTTCGCTCAGAAGCTCCTTGAAATAAGCGAGCCTCTCTCTGTCCATCTTCTCCCTCCAAGCAGATTTCTCATAAACAAAAATAAAACTTACCACATAATGATAAAAAAGAGAATATTTTTCCGCGCTGGCCCCCTTGGGCCATCTCGCTATTCCTCTGCCCGCAAATACGTCCCGCTTTTTCCACCCGACTTCCTAAGCAGCTTGATGTCCGAGATTATCATCCCCCGGTCCACGGCTTTGCACATATCATAGATCGTCAAGGCAGCAGCTGCCGTAGCCATCAAGGCCTCCATCTCCACGCCAGTCTTTCCCGTGGATTTCACCAGGGCTTCAATACGCACCTCCGAATGGCGAATATCTGGTTGGAAGCGAATCTCCACGCTTTCTATTGCCAGGGTGTGGCACATGGGAATCATCTCTCCAGTTCGCTTGGCGGCCATGATTCCAGCCACCCGAGCAACCCCCAATACGTCTCCTTTCTCGATCTCTTTATTGATGATGCGCCTAAGAGTCTGGGCTTTGGTGAGCACCCGTCCAGAGGCCAGGGCCACTCGTTTGGTTACTGGTTTAGCCCTCACATCTACCATCCATGCTTGTCCCTCCCGGTCGAAGTGGGTTAATTTGGCCATATCCCTCCTCCTTGGTTTTCCAGACATTCATTTAATGCGCAAAAAGCTTGTTTTGCCAGGAACCTTCTGTTATAAAGTATAAGAAATTTTTTTCTTCCCTTCAAACGCTTAATTAAATCTCTTCTGACACTCTGGAAGAGGAGTTCGGCATGCTGGCCAAAGTTCTGAGTGGTGCTATTTTGGGGATCGATGCCTACCTGGTGGAGGTGGAAGTAGACATCGTTCAGGGCCTCCCTGTTTTCGCCACCGTGGGCCTCCCGGATGGTGCAGTCAAGGAGGCCAAGGAGCGGGTGAAGTCAGCCATCAATAATTCTGGCTATGACTTTCCCCCCAAACGCATCACCGTCAACCTCGCCCCAGCAGATGTGAAGAAAGAAGGAGCCGGGTTTGACCTGCCCATCGCCGTGGGCATCCTGACGGCCCTGGAAGTCGTCTTCAGGCAGCATCTGGAAGATTACCTCCTCTTGGGAGAGCTTTCTCTCGATGGCCGGGTGAAGTCCATCCGGGGCGCGCTATCGTTGGCCATTGCTGCCCAAAGTAACGGCAAACGGGGCGTCATTCTTCCCAAAGAGAACGCCGAGGAAGCGGCTGTGGTGCAGGGGATCGAGGTTTTAGGAGTTGAGACTCTATCTGACGTTGTAGATTTCCTCAATGGCCAAAAATCCATCTCCCCCACCAGGGTGGACCTCCAAGAGATCTTCCACCGGGAAAGGCATTATGCCGAGGATTTCAACGAGGTCAAAGGTCAGGAGCATGTGAAGCGAGCCCTGGAAATTGCCGCTGCTGGCGGACACAATATTATCATGATCGGTCCCCCAGGGGCGGGCAAAACCATGCTGGCCAAACGGATTCCTACGGTCCTGCCCGACCTCTCCTTTGAGGAGGCCATCGAGGTGACCCGGGTCTACAGCGTTTTGGGGCTGCTCCCACCCCATAGCGCTTTGATTGCCACCCGTCCATTTCGCTCCCCCCATCACACTATCTCCGATGCTGGCCTTATTGGCGGCGGTCAAATTCCCAAGCCTGGAGAGGTAAGCCTCTCTCATAATGGGGTTCTTTTCTTAGACGAACTGCCAGAATTTAAAAAGAATGTCCTGGAAGTCTTGCGCCAGCCGTTGGAAGATGGCAAGGTGACGATTTCTCGTGCCCTCTCTTCCCTTACTTTCCCTTCTAACTTTATGCTCGTGGGGGCAATGAATCCCTGTCCCTGTGGCTTCTATACAGACTCCAACCGCGAGTGCACCTGCACTTTGCCCCAGATTCTCCGCTACCGATCAAAGATTTCCGGACCGTTGATGGACCGCATCGACATCCACATCGAGGTTCCGGCTGTGCGCTACCGGGATCTGGCCGGGGAAACGTCCGGAGAAGAATCGGAGACGGTCAAAAAGCGGGTCGACCGGGCCCGCGAAATCCAGCGCCAGCGCTTCGCCGGCAAGCGCATTTACTGCAATGCCCAGATGACCTCGCGGTACCTGAAAAAGTACTGCCAGATCGGGGAGGACTCCAAAGCCCTCCTGGAGCAGGCTATCGACAAACTCGGGCTTTCCGCCCGGGCCTATACGCGTATCCTGAAGATTGCCCGCACCATTGCAGACCTGGAGAATGTGGAGTCCCTCACAGCCCAGCATATCTCCGAAGCCATCCAGTACCGCAGCCTGGATAGAACATTGCTTTGATTTAACTTACCTGCCAAATGTAGCCACCACCGGCGACTCGACTGAGCCCGTCGAGAGCCTCTGGGTCGAACGGCTCGCCGAAGTCCGGTCCCCCAAACTTTTGGGTTTCGGTCTGCTGCCTGACGCCATTTAAACAATTTTAGCTAACCGGCCTTTACATACCCATTCTCATCCTCTTCTCCTGAAGTTCCTGCATGGGAATAATGAAGACTTTCTCTTTGCACACTTCTACACAACAGAAGCAACTCAAACATTTTTCCGGATCTATCTTTGGTTGGGGCTCTATCCCAATGGCCTCTGTTGGACAAGCAGAGAGGCAATCTCCGCACCGGGTGCATAGCGCCTCGTTACAGACTGGCATCACCCTTCCGAGCTCATTCCACCCCTGAAGATATCTTTCCAAATCCGGCGCAAATGGAGATTTCTTCCCCGGAATATTTGCCGTATAGGTGGAGGGGTGAACAAAATCTCCAATCACCTCAAAGCGGCCCTCCACCTGGAGATGATTTAGGTCGAATTGCACCAGCCCTTTTTTCTCGGCCAGATCGATAAGCTTGATGCTCCGAGGATTCTCGAAGCCGATCATACGAGCACAGACCGCATCCACTGCTATCCCATCCTTCCCCGCGATGATCCGGCCCACTTCTCGAGGGGTCCCCAAGGAGGGGCCGTCTCCTTCCATACCGAGAATTCCATCCACGATATTCAAATCCGGGATTCTCCAACCATAAAGATCCACGAAGAATTCCGTCAATTTTTTGGCGTGTCCTGAGAGAGCATGCATCCTGGACTTGAAGTTTCCCGGAATCAACCCAAAAGGGTTCTTCAGGCAGCAGGTCATCCCGGCTAATCGATGGGTTTTCAATTTGGGAACGTTGATGAAAATGTCCGTGTCCACAAAGAATCTGGAGATGGGGACGCGATAGCCTCCTATCTCAAAGAGCTTGGCTTCCTTGCTGATGTTGACCATGTAGGGAGCGCAGGTCTTCTCCATCTCGGTTACCTCGTAGAGGGTCTGGATATCAATCCCGTTGTCTCCGATCCATGGCCGTCCCCCGCCCTTTTTCACCTCTTCGGCGATCGCCTTGACCAGAGCCGGGTGGGTTGTGGCCGCCTTTTCAGGGACTGCCGGCATGACAAGATTTGGTTTGATAAAGACGTTCTTGGAACGAAAGTCGATCGGAAATACCTCGAATATCTCCTGAATTATTTGGCTAAGATTTTCGTAATTTGCTTTTCGAATAATGACTTCTGCCATGATCTTTCCTCCTCTATTCAATCTTGTCCGAATCTGAGTCCTTCTTGGCCTTCTGGTAAATCTCAATGGCGGTAATCTTGGCCCGAATTACAATATGATATTTTCTTGGAATGAAAAGGTCAACGTTTAAAGGGGGACGTAGTGAAAGCGCCGGTCAAAACCGGCATGGTGTAGGGGGTGAAAGTCCTTCGCAGAGTAAGGGCTAGCGACCCGCTTTGACCTCGAGCTATGCGTCGACGACCAGCGATGGCGTGGCGAAGCGTTAGCAGAGGGGCGCACAGGCGCAGTATTGATCTCCGAAATCACCCCTCGGGAGCGCCGACCTTGTACTACGGTGGGGAAGGCAAAATGAAGCCGCTGCGATAGCGCGAGTGAAAGGGGGGACGTAGTTCCGATAATTCCGTTGACTTGGGCGAAGAGATCGGTTGAAATGCGATATGCCTAGAGGGCCGAGGTTGGATACGGAGGGATGTCTGCACCACGTGATGGTCAGAGGATTGGAGAGGCGGAAGATATTTTTGACCCGAGGAGATCGAGAGGATTTAATCCGGCGCTTGGGCATAGTGGTTCCCAAGGCTGGGGCGCGAGTGTATGCCTGGAGCTTGCTGCCAAATCATTTTCATTTGCTCATTCGGACAGGTGCTGTTCACCTTTCAAGGATCATGAGGAAGGTTTTAACGGGGTATGCCGTATCGTTTAATCGGCGGCATGATCGATTTGGGCATTTATTTCAGAATCGGTATAAATCGATTTTAGTGGAGGAGGAGCCTTATCTTTTGGAGCTGGTGCGGTATATTCATTTGAATCCGTTGCGGGCGAAGGTGGTGGACAGTGTCAGGGAGTTGCGTTTTTATCCTTGGAGTGGTCATTCAGTATTGTTGGGGAAAGAGAATTGTCCGTGGCAGGATTGTGGATACATTTTGAGTCAATTTGGGAAGGGGCTTAGGGGAGCGCGGGTGGCCTATGAGCGGTTCGTGGTGGAGGGGGTAGCCCAGGGTAGGCGGGAGGATTTAGTGGGGGGTGGATTGGTACGGAGTCTTGGGGGTTGGCAGAGGGTGAAGAGTTTGGGTCGGGGACGGGAGAGGTGGGCTTCAGATGAGCGGATTTTGGGGAGTAGAGGGAGGGGCGGAGGAATTAGAGGAGCATAGGATGGAGATTAGAGACGTAATAGCGTAACGGAATTATCGGAACTACGTCCCATTCAACATTCAACTCTCTTGACAGCCGGCAAATTCCCCTATATCATGCATATTGATGAGTATCGATTAGAATTCATCAAATCATTAAATTGAAAGGAAATACCCATGGTCAAAACGATTCCTATTACCAAAGCCAGAGTCAACCTCGGCGAGGTGGTCAAAAGAGTGCATCTGGATAAAGACAGCTTTGTCCTGGAAAAGGGCGGCATTCCCGTGGCGGCCATTCTTGATATTGACGAGTTTGAGGATTGGTTGGACACAAAAGACCCCGGACTCAAGGAACAGATCCGCCAGGGCCACGAGGAGTACAAAAAGGGGAAGACCATCCCCCTGGATAAGTTTCTTAGCCAAATTAAGGCCAAGAAAAAATAACCTATGGAGGGCTCATACCGCATTGTTATCGCCTCTTTCTTTGCGAAGGATGTCAGGCGGCAGAGCAAGAAAGATAGAAGGGCCTTGAAAGAGTTAGAAAATCTTAAGGAGATTTTAGCTGCTGACCCGTATAATCTAACTAAGAGGTTTGATATTAGAAAACTCAAAGGCCTCAAACCGGGCGAGGGCCAATTTAGGATCAGGGTTAAAGACTACCGGCTGCGTTACGACATCTTTGGCCAGGATGTTGTTTTGTATTCCTTCCGCCATCGCAAGGATATTTACCAGGTTTAATAATTCAACTTGAATCCTGCGTGAAAATTGTAAGTTTCATGGCCTATAAAATCGCGCAGGGTTAAATGATGGTTATTCCCTTTTTAGAGCCTCCGCCCTTACTGGACGGAGGTCAATTTCGTCCAATGGGTTGCCCTTTAGCGTTCAAGGCGGCGCGGGAGAAGGAATCCAGGAAGCGGCTCACTTTCTTCAAAAGTTCTTTTGAGGCCTTACCCTCTCCTATCTCCCACCGGGCAAGGGTAGAGGGGTCGATTTTTATTTGTTCGGCCAGATCCTTTCGCCTTAGGCCAAGAACCCGGCGATGGGCTTTGACCCTCTGGCCCAGGTTTCTTTTGGCTGGCATTTCGAAAGGGATGTATCCCCAAAATGCAATCAACTTGGGTATTATTGGCAGAGAAGGGGTTGTGTGGCCGGTTTCCCAATTATGGATGGTAGTCTCATCCACCCCAAATCTTTGGGCGACATCTTTCTGAAGCAGCTTCAAGTCAAGCCGCTTTTTTCTAAGGTGATCTCCCAATGTTCTCAATGATTTGGGATAGGCAGGCGGAAGTGGTTTTGAACCCTTTAATTTTAAATGGCAGAAAGGCAACGCAGGAATGTCCCTGTGGTTTCTATACAGACTCCAACCGGGAGTGCACCTGCACTTTGCCCCAGATTCTTCGCTACCGATCAAAGATTTCCGGACCGCTCATGGACCGCATCGACATCCACATCGAGGTTCCGGCTGTGCGATACAGGGATCTGGCCGGGGAAACGTCCGGAGAAGAATCGGAGACGGTCAAGAAGCGGGTCGACCGAGCACGGGAAATCCAGCGCCAGCGCTTCGCCGGCAAGCGCATTTACTGTAATGCCCAGATGGCCTCGCGGTACCTTAAAAAATACTGTCAGATTGGAGAGGACTCCAAAGCCCTCCTGGAGCAGGCTATCGACAAACTCGGGCTTTCCGCCCGGGCCTATACAAGAATCCTGAAGATTGCCCGCACCATTGCAGATCTGGAGAATGTGGAGTCCCTCACAGCCCAACATGTCTCCGAAGCCATCCAGCACCGCAGCCTGGACCGGACCCTTCTCTGACGTCAGAGATTTTGAGCGTATTCCAGGATCGCCGGCCTTTCCTCCTCTCGCGCGCGTTTATTTCAACCTGGGCGCAACGTCTGTGTAAAGATTTTTGAACCCCAGATAGCGGGTCCTTGCAAAAACGGCAAGGGCCATGGCTGCCAGGGAAAGGACAAGCGCCTGCGCTGCTATTGTATCCGCTTCACCTTCCCAGGGATAAGGAAAGTTGACCAGCCAGTGGATGAGAAAGGCGAGGGGTATGTTGCCGGCCGTGCCATTATAGACGAAGGTCATGATAATGGAGACGGCCACGGCTTGTAATAGAAAACTCCCGAAGGAAAGAGGCAAAGGGAACGCGAGCTCGCTGCGGTAGAAACCGGTGGCGAGGAAGGCTGGGAGGTGCCATATACCCCAGGTAAGTCCCAGAACAACAGCGGCCGTCAGGCCGCTGAAGCTTCGCTGTAAAATTGGCAGTGCGAATCCACGCCACCCGAATTCCTCGACCGGACCTGCGCTGGCCCTAAGCAGAACTGCGAGGGCAAATCTGGACCAGGGTCCTCTATAGAGGTCAAATGCCGGCTCGCCCATGGCCCAGGTCAGAAAAGCCGCCAGCAGGTACAGTCCTGGAATCCCGAACAGTACGAGAGCATACCAGCCCAGCCCTACGCGCCACTTAAAAAGGCGGCGGGCATAAGACCGAAGGCCGCTCGTCCCCTGAGTCATACCGATCACGAGGAGAGCCGCAAGGGCAGGTGCCCAAACAACAAGGTAATACAGTGGGGTATACTGCGCCAATGTTACGTTCAAACCCTCCCCCGGCGCAGAAGTCAGCAAAGCCACTCCAGGTACTCCCCAGGACAGCCCGAAGGTAATTAGCAGGAAAGCCAATAGAGGATGTTTTGTCATCGTAGGATCTGTTCTTTTAGATTTTCTTTAATTTATCCGATATAAATGAGGGATTCATCAGGAATTTTTTACCCAAAATCTCATAAGCCTTAAATATGAATGAGAGAAGTTGAACTGGGCTACATAATCCAGAAGGGCAGGATAAATCACCATGGAACTTTTCAAGCAATTCATTGTGCGGTCTTTCGAGAAGCTCCTGGTTTGCATTATCCTCGTGGCTGCCTTCATCGGAACGTACTATATTGAGGAAAAGTTTGTTATCCTTAACTTCTATTACCTTCCCGTGCTTTTTGCAGGCTATTTCCTGGGACGCCGGATGGGATTACTTTCCGCCATTTTATCCATTCTGGCTGTGCTGATCTTCGTCCTCCTTTTTCCTGAGCGCTTCTTCAATGATAGGATATTTTGGCATAGAATCGCCAAGCTTTCATCCTGGGGCGGATTTCTGATTCTGGCAAGCATCACCGTAGGGACCCTATACGAACAGAATGAGCGGCGGATGCAGGAGCTGAAAAAAGCATATATCGGCATTCTGGAAATCCTCTCTAAATATCTGGAATCAACGGATCGGTATACAAAAGGCCATTCTGTCCGGGTAGGCGATGTGGCCCGAGAAATTGCGATTGCTATGGAATTGCCTCGGTCGGAGGTGCAAAACATTCATGTGTCCGGGCTGCTTCATGACATAGGCAAGATTGAAGTCAGCGGCGAGGTTCTACGCAAGGCTGCCGAATTGAGTGCGGAGGAACGGGAATTACTGAATACCCACACCACCAAGGGCGCAACGATCCTGGCCTCTGTGGGGTCAGTGCTTAAGGAAGTAGTCCCTATTGTTATGGCTCACCATAAATACTTCGTGGACACACTCGATGTGGTTGACAGGAATGCAGAGAAGGTACCGCTGGGTGCCCGTATTTTAGCAGTAGCAGATGCCTTTGATGCCATGACGACCGATCGCTCCTACCGGAAGGGAATGCAGCCCTGGCAAGCGCTGGAAGAAATCGTAGCCAATGCGGGGAAACAATTCGACCCGGTAGTGGTCGAGGCCTTTAAACGGGTCATCATCGAAAGAATGGAAAAGGAATGATTTTCAGGATTTTACTTCATCCCGGACTAAATGATTCGTAAGGCAGGGGAACCCAGCAAATCACTGTATCCTCCGAGGTCATCCATTACCGCAGATTAGACCAGACGCTGATGTCAGCAGTTTCGCCGGGCCAGCTTAAATGGGAAAGCGAACTAAGAAGGTTGTCTCCCCTTGACGGGAAGAGTACGTGAATGTAGCTCCGTAAGGGGCCAGGAGCTCGCGGGAAATAAACAATCCCAGACCGTGATGCTTCTCGCCTTTATTGGTGCAAAAGGGCTTGAAGAGATGGGGTTTCATTTCTCCGGAAATTCCGCAACCTGTGTCCCGAATCATAACCTGAACTTGACCGTCCTGCATGAACGTGGCCACCGTCAATTCTTTGGTAACGGTTTCTTCCATGGCCTCGATAGCGTTTTGGATCAAATTGGAGAGGCCCTGGCTGAAATCGAGGTAGTGCCCTTTGAGGGCAGGCAACTCAGGAGAAAAAGATTTAGCCACCTTAACATGGTGTTTAAAGAATAAATTGTGATGCAGGAGGGAAAGTTCTTCCTCGAGCAGATCGTTCAGATGAATGGGCTGGAGAGTATCCTGATCCTCGTGGATTCCCTTTTGTATTAAGACCTCCAGCATGGCCTTGAGCTTTTCCATCTGCTCCAGACATTGACTGACCTTTTCCTTCACGGAGGGGGTTATTTTTTCTCCCTCTTTGGGCAAAGCTCCTTCAAGGAGCTCCATCCGCATGGACAGGATCTGAAGGGAGCCGCTTAGATTATGGATGACCCCTGTCAGCAGAGAACCCAAAGCAGAATATCGATACCGGTCCAAAATGGCGGAAAATAGTTTTTCAGTCTGGGAGAGAAGAGCCCTGTTTTCAGGAGAAAGAAAAATCTGTTTTTTCATTAAGAATTTCTATATCACAATCAGGCAAATGAATCAAATGTAAACCAGAAATTCTCTTGCATTTCTGCATGGGCTATGATATTTTCCCCTGCATTAAGACTGCAAAAAAGTTCTCTGGAGAACCGGGTATGATAAAGGAATGTTATTCTCGAAAGTATCTCGGTTATATCCTCTTCGTCTTTCCTCTCGCTTTGATTTTCAATCCACTGAATGCAACCGAAACGCAGATTATCCGGGTGCGCAAGGGCGATACGATCAGCTATCTCTCTTTTAAAATTTATGGAGCGTACAATTCCAAAATAGCGGACCTCTTGCGGCGAGAGAACCCGCAGGTCAAGGACGTGGATTTAATCTATGCCGGGCAGCAGATCCGCTTTCCGGCCCCGGAGAGCATGAAAGGAATACTCACGGAAAAGACCTGGAAGCGCACAGAACCTGAGAAGAGAAAGGAACCCAAGGAAGCCCGTCCCGAAGAAAAGCCCGTGCCCGAGACTCGCGTCAGGGCCAGCAAAGCGGTCATTACCTTCCTGGAAGGAGAAGTCCAGGTGAAGAAAGCCGGACAGGCTCAGTGGTCTCCAGCTCGACCCAACATGATTTTATTCGAAGAAGATCAGATCAAAGTGCAGGCTAAATCCCGCGCTGAGCTGATCCTGGACAATCAATGTGTCCTGCGGCTCTCGGAAAACACCCTCCTTACGATCCATAAGTTGGAGGAAGAGACGGCTGCTCAGAAGGAAACGGCCAGGATGGAGCTTTCTCTGGGTAAGTTATGGACTCGAACGGCCAAGCTTCTCAACCCATCCTCGCGCTATGAGATAAAAACGCCCACAGCCATCGCTGGAGTCCAGGGAACAACATATCAGGTACAAGTGGGAGGAGATCGGAGTACGAACATCCAGGTTTTCCGAGGAATGGTGAATGTTTACAATCCATTTCCAGCCAGGCCGGCCCTGCCGGGCAAAGAGATCCTACCCGGCCAGCCGCAAGAAGTGACCGGGCCGGGAGAGGTACCGGGCCCCACTCCTATCTCGCGGGAGGAATGGACGAAGATTGTTTTACGACAGTTCCAACAGGTTACTGTAACGGACCAGGATATTTCCAGCCCCATTTCTTTTGACGTGCAAAGAGAACGGCAAAATGAGTGGGTCCGCTGGAATGAAGAGAGAGACTCGGATTTCCAGCCACCGGCAAGGCCGCGCTGATCAGGGAAGCCTCTTTACAGGAAATTTGGGGATGGGACTTCCATGAGACTCGCTCTGCGGAAAGCAGGGAGGAAGATTAGGACCATCGATATTTTTCTCGGGTTGGGCGCGACTTTTTTTGTAGGCTTCCTTTTCTTCGTCCCCTGGGAATTTTTTGAAACCGCCCAACATAAACTCTATGACCTAAGCCTTCAAATTCGCGGCTCTCTCCCGGCTCCCAAACAGGTGGCCATCGTGGCCATCGATGACACCTCTGTAGCCCAGATCGGTCGCTGGCCTTGGCCACGGACAAAGATTGCCGAATTGATCGACCGCTTATCTGAAGATGGGGCCAAACTCATCGCCCTGGACATCGTCTTCCTTCCTGCTGAAGCAGAACGGGCCGCTGGGAACGACCGCCTTTTGGGGGAGGCCACCAGCCGGGCCGGAAATGTCCTTTACCCTTTTTATTTTACGATGGGAAAACCCCGGGAGGACGAAAGGAAGGCTGAGATTCCTCCCCAAATTCTGAACTCGTCTTTTCTGCTTTTTGATGATCCCAAAAAATTTTTCGACTTCCCACCCCCTTCCGCCCGAGAAGTTTTCGTTCCCACTGCCGAGATCTGCCAGGGAGCCAGAGCCTTCGGACACATCAACATCCTCTCAGATCCTGACGGGATAGTACGCCGGGATCCGCTGATTGTCGAGTATGGCGGCCAGTATTTTCCCTCCTTTAGCCTGCAGATCGCAGCTTCTGCCATGAAGCTTTCAAGGGGAGAGATCACGGTACGCGTGGGCCAGTCCGTTCATCTGGGGAAGAAGAGAATTCCCACCAATCCTCAGGGGATAATGCTCCTCAACTACTATGGGGGGAATCAAATCTTTCCCTACCATTCCTGCGCCGATATCCTTTCAGGAAAGACATCCCCGAATAAGTTCAAAGAAAAGATTGTCCTGGTAGGAGTGACAGCCGCGGGGATATCTGCTGGAGTCCAGGATTTGATGGCCACGCCCTTCTCCAACAAATTTCCCGGCGTGGAGAAGCATGCCCATCAAGTGGCCTCCATCCTCCAAGGACGCTTTATCTCTCGGCCATCTTGGGTGCCCTTGGGGGAATTGGGGTTAGTCTTGCTGATCGGGCTCCTGCTCACTTTTCTTCTGCCTGGGTTGCGGCCAGCCTGGCAGTTAGTTCTCAGCCTGGCGCTCCTTTTGGCTTTGGGGGCGTTGATGATTGGAGCCATTTTCCAGGGAGTGTGGTTTAAGATTTTCTTCCCGGGTCTCCTGGTGATCCTCCAGTACATCCTGGTCACTGCTCGCAGGACACCGGTAGTCCAAAAGGAGCCGGTCCTGGAGATTGGTTACACGGGCATCCCCGACAAAGAACAAGGGCCACTTCCAGAGGCGCAGCAAACTGTGGTGAGTGGCGCAGTCCAGAAAATTGGCCGGTATGAGATCCTGGGAGAACTGGGCCACGGGGCTATGGGCGTGGTTTTTAAGGGCCGAGATCCGATTATCGACCGGTTGGTAGCCATCAAGACCATTCGCTTTGACCGGCTTTACGAAGAGCAGGAGATTCAGAGTTTGAAGGGGCGATTTTTTAAGGAAGCTCAGGCTGCTGGAAAGGTTACCCATCCCAACATTGTCACCATCTTCGACGTGGGCGAGGAGCGAGGACTTTCTTACATGGCCATGGAATACGTGGAAGGGGAGAGTCTTTCCAAATACGCCTCCAAAGATCACCTTCTCCCGTTGGAAGAAGTCTTGGGCATCATCAGTGAGGTAGCCGAAGCCCTGGATTTTGCCCACCAGCGGGGTATTGTTCACCGGGATATCAAGCCCGCAAATATCATGCGTACGTTAAGTGGCCAGGTAAAAGTAATGGATTTTGGTATTGCCAAGCTCCCCTCCACAACGCTCACCCAGACCGGGTCTGTATTAGGGACTCCTTCTTACATGTCGCCAGAACAGATCAATGGCCGGGCCATCGACGGACGCTCTGACCTCTTCTCCTTAGGCTGCATCCTCTATGAGCTTCTCACTGGCGTCAAACCTTTTAGGGGAGAGAACCTTTCAGCCTTGATGTATCAAATTACCCAAGGGGTTCCTGCCCCTGCCTCCGCGGAGAATCCTACCATTCCAGCAGCCTGCGACAAGATTCTCAGTAAGGCTCTGGCCAAGAGCCCCCGAGATCGATTTCAGAGGGGAAAAGATATGGCGGGGGCCCTGAGAAAAGCGCTCCAAGAGATCAAGAAAAATCCATAGGCTGACCTAGTCTTCCGTGCCTAGTCTTCCGGGTCGGACCGGGCCAATTTATTGATCTTCAAATAGATATCCCCCCAAAATGGGTATATTCTTGCCTTAAACCCTGATTTTGGCCCCCCCAATCGGCCTTCTAATAATGTGATCCGCAATCTTCGAGGTGACGGTTTGCTGTTGGCATTTCTATCGCCTCAGAAGGAACCTTTTGGCTATCTTCAGCATAGAACCTGGGAAGGGGGAAGCAAAAGGAGGGAGATTTTAGCCGTTCAGGCAAGATTGCCTGATCTGAATTGGAGGTGCAGTTAATTGACAGGCGATATCCGATACTTTAGAATAAAGAAAAGCAGAAGAGAATAGATTCAACCTATGAACGCAAGAAAATTGGGCAAAAGGAGGTGAAAACCATGTCCAGAAGGCTTGTTTTAGAATTTCCTGAAGGGGTGCAAGAAAAGGATCTCCAGGATGATGATGTTCTCCTGAAGGCCAAGGAGGCAGCCGTGATGGAGCTTCTCCGTAAGGGTAAGATATCTCAGGGCAAGGCAGCCGAGCTTCTGGATATAAATAGGCATGATTTATTGGAATTGATGGCCATGCACAATATCCCTGTCTTCGAAGCTACGCCCGAGGAGTTGAAAGAAGGGCATGATAATCTAAAAGAATCTTTACGGAGGAAAGAGATATGATCGTGGCCGACGCCAGCTCCATCATCTCTTTCGCTAGGGCCAAAAAATTAGATCTTTTAAAACAAGTAGTCAAAAACCCGATCATTCCGAAAGCAGTGTACGAAGAGATTGTCGTAAAAGGCAAGGGGAAACCGGGGGCCGGCGAAATAAAATCAGCTCCCTGGATTGAGATTAGAAAGATCAATGACAGAAGCAAACTGGCGGCTCTTCCGGACAAATTGGGACAGGGGGAAAAAGAAGCTATCGTGTTGGCGCAAGAGCAGGAGAGTTCTCTTTTGATTGATGATCCGTAGGCCAGAAAGGAAGCTCAGAAGCAGAAAATTAGGCTTATCAGTAGTCCCAACATTCTTCAGGAAGCTAAAAATCAAAACTTAATTCCGAATGTTCGGGAAGTACTTGACGATTTAATCCGAGAGGGTTTTAGAATCTCGGATAAAGTATATCGCGATATCCTCGAACAGGCCAAAGAGGGATATTGAGCCAACCCAACGGGTTGGCTTTTTATCTCTCTCCACCTTTGATGCAAGCAATCGAGGCCGGAAAAGACCGAGTAAAAAAGGTAGGGTTGAAAATGGTAAAGAAGATCCCAGCCATATTTTCTAATGGATTCATTGAACCCTTGGAGAAAATTGACATCGAAGAAGGAAAAGAGCTCATCGTCAGCGTTGGAGAAATCCAAAAAGAAAAGGGGGTCACATCTTAAATCTTAAATATTGTTCCAATTCTTTTGCCTGAAACGACCGCCCCCTTTTTCTTTTGGAAGGGGGGCAGGCTACTTTATTGCTCCAGAAAGGTGGCATCAGGTTTAAGTAATTAAATATTTGCGCCGTCTTATCCAGAGCCTTCTGGAATGAGAGAGCCAGTTGCATTTTTTCGCTGTTGATACTCTAAGGGGAGTAGGTTGAACTCACAATCCCTCTTGCGTCATCGGCAGCTTGACCTCTTTCAAAAATCCTCCTATACTTAAAACAAAGGTTAAAAGCTAAGAGGCCACTTTTTTCCGAGCGAGCCCGAAATGCAGAAAAAACCAGCTGAAAATTTGAGGCCAGCAATGAAATGTCCCAATTGTAACCTTGAAATGACTGAGGTCTATAGCTGGATAGAACATCCTGGGCCAGGGGGACGAATGATCGGACATCCTGGGCCATTCTTGGGTTATGAGTGCAAGCAGTGTGGAACTAAGGCTGACGCAGAAAAAGATAGAAAGGAAGCGGCCGCATCTTGAAGTCTGAAGTCGCCCACAGGTCTATTTTATGCTCGTTGAAAATTAGGAATATTGAATCTAAGTCAAAGGAGGTTAGCAATCTTGGGTATAATTAGGCAAATGCTTGTTGTTAAGGGAGATAAGAAGGAGGAAACACTGAATGTTCTATTCGACAGTGGTGCCTCAAGATCTTTGATTAGAACAGATGTTGCAAAAAAACTTTCTATCCCGAAGGAACTGCTAATTCAAAGGGATTTTACAACCGCTGACGGCCACAAGGTTAGCTGCAAATATTTTTCTGATTTGGTGGTGGATATTGAGGGAAAGAAAATAGGGATTGAAGCTTTTCTGATTGACGACTTACCAGCTCCATTGATTTTGGGAGCCTTGGACATGGAAGCCTACCTGATTAAATTGGATTTTGCCAAAAGAAGGCTTGATCTATCGGAGTTTACAGGGCTGATGTTGGCTCTATAACCTTCCTCCCAGGGAAAATCTGAACAGGCAAGTTATTTCAAGAGGAAGGGAGAGTAGCAATCATGCCCAGACCCTTGGTTGAAGTGGAGATAGAAGGTAAAAAATTGAATGCCGTCCTGGATAGCGGCGCCTGGAGATCGTATATTAGAACAGAACTGGCAAAGGAATTTCCGGTAGTCTCCGTTCAACCCTTTGAGGTAAAACTGGGAGGGGATACCTTTAGGGTGAAAGAAGGAAGGCTTGTCCATGGTATCATCAAAGACACCGAAGGAAGGGCCTATCAATTTGGCAATGTTCTTTACGCCATCAGCGATCTCGGTGAGGAGAATGGTAAAAGGATCGACCTCCTTTTTGGAGCGGTTATTCTTGAAGACTGGGGCGCGATTATCAACGAAAACACTATCCCGCCCCAAGTAGATTATTATCGCCTGAGAAAAGGCGAGCTAACGGAACTTTAAGGAAAAAAGAAGGAGGAAATTATTAACTTTGAAATTTGGGGTTATATTCTGGGAGGAGCTGCTCTCTTTGGCCTTATTCTTGGTCTCTTCTCCATCTATAATAATCGAATAACAAGGAGAGAGTTTCAGAGAATCAGTGAGAAGATGGAAAAAGGTTTAAAGGAGGAGAGGAAAGATGGAAATTGCTATTGGACTAGTAGGGATAGCCTTATTAGGGGTGGTCCTGGCCTATGTATTCAGAGCTAACCATCATTACCTACGGGAACTGCAAAGTGGTCTACGTGAACTGCAAGAGGGCCAAAAGGAGATAGTGCGAGGAATAAACGAAATACACGAAGGTCAAAAAGAAATCGTGCGGGGGATAAACGGCATCCAGGAAGGTCTAAAGGAAATAGTCCAAGGAATAGGTGGAATAGCTCAAATGGTAAAAGATGTCCATGAAGGCCAGAGAGAAATCCTGATGAGACTTGCTGGAGCCAGAGGCTAATTCAGGGATTCTTCAAAAAATAGATTTAATTTCAATCTCATGCCGACCATCATTGGTTGGCTCTTTTCCCATGTTCTCTGCAGCGACCCTTTAAAATCCCTGGGGAATGAGGTCACCCATTAAGTAATCAAATAATTGCGTCACCTCCTCTGAATAAAATTCTCCTGCAAGGTCTCTACCATTTTTTATATTCTCTTAAGAATTCCAGATATAAGGAATAATCATGGCCATTGCGAAACACAATTTGCCCTCGATTTCCGCGGATAATGACGTGCTGCAATGCGCCTGCAAAATCAACCCAAGGTCGTCTGGCCATGCCCGAGAGGATAGAAAGGATGATCGAAGAAATCAATACTTAAATACTTGTGGCTGACCCCATCTACGATTCTTGGTCGAAATAATCGGCTGAAAAAGAGTTTACTCAACCCGGAAGAAGAAATCAATAGGAACTCGAAGAAATCTTCCGGCGTGACCTCATCGACCTCGAAAGATGTCCCCCAACCTCAAAAAGAAGACCCCCGTGGAGAGGGAGAAGGATCGATTCCTTAGCCCCCCGGCCCCAATTCTTCCAGCAACTCGACCGGATCCAAGAAGAAAAAGAATTTCTCACCTTTTTGAGAAACGGGAAATCTCTCGCCAGCCGTCCCTCATGGACCCATCTGGCAACCAAGCTTGAAAGCCTTCACGATCTTAAGGCTGATTTTTCCTTGATCGGTCACCTGCCAGAGGGCTCTTTCATCCTATAAGGCAGCTCCAAGTTTAAGCAAGAAATTTATGCCAAATGATTAGTATTTCCAAATAGTTAATATCCGACCAAGGCAATCTGTGATTTTTGTTCTCGCTTAGGAAATTATAAAACTCACTCTTTGTAAAGCCTGGAGATTGTTGCTATTATTCGGCCGAATGCTGGCCATATCAATAAAATCAATATTCTCTGATCATTGGAAGGCGGAAAAGCTTGGATTATCCAGGAGATACGAATCTTCTCA
>Ga0315314_1000243_pt1 | contig 69636 bp, 68 predicted proteins | sample TDP9_MG_FD_203631 | JGI IMG/M metagenome (GOLD analysis project Ga0315314, IMG submission 203631) | Freshwater sediment microbial communities from Lake Towuti, South Sulawesi, Indonesia - TDP9 | ecosystem: Environmental > Aquatic > Freshwater > Lake > Sediment | place: Indonesia: South Sulawesi...
CATATAGGATTAAAACATTAAAAAAAGAGGATGTCAAGCTTTTTTTTAAAAAATATCGACACCCCCCTTAACCTATTGACTTCAAAAAGTATTTTTACCCTTATTTCTTATGGCAGAATTTGAGAATAATTAATGGAGCATTTCAATGCCGAAGCGGCGCACCTCGCCAAGATCGGCCATCTTGGTTAAAGTGTGCTAAAAAAAACTTGACAAGATATTCCAGTTTTGTTAATTCAATACTCCGAATGCTGAATGCTGATTCATTCATTCTGGTGGTTCCCTTTTTTTATTTTAGCGCCATGAAATGATGATTTTTTCTCTGGAACAGGGGGATTCATATTTCTTCCGAGGTCCAGAGGGGTATATTTGTGTGTCGTTTTCATATTAAATAAACCGAGGAGAGCAAAGCTTCTATGTGGACCGATTACATTCCCATTTTTATATTCTTCGTGGTGGCCGTAGGTTTCGCTTTAACTACGATTTTTCTATCCGCGATTATTGGCAAGCGAAAAGTAACCCCCCAGAAGATGCTTCCCTACGAATGCGGAATGGACCCTATCGGGGCAGCCCGCAAACCATTTTCCGTGAAGTTTTACATCATCGCCATGCTTTTTATCATCTTCGATATTGAGGCTGTTTTTCTTTACCCCTGGGCTGTGGTTTTCAAAGATCTGAAGATCTTCGGCCTCGTGGAGATGGCCGTGTTCATCGCCATCCTTCTGGTGGGTTTCATCTACGTCTGGAAAAAAGGAGCCTTGGAATGGGAATAGAAACTCACTTAGGCAATAATGTTCTGACCACATCCCTGGAAAAGCTGGTCAATTGGGCGCGCCGTTCTTCTCTCTGGCCGGCGGGATTCGGTTTAGCCTGCTGCGCCTTGGAGATGATCGTCACCGCCGCCGCCCGGTATGACCTGGCCCGCTTTGGCATGGAGGTATTCCGACCCTCCCCCCGGCAGGCCGACTTGATGATCGTTGCTGGCACGGTCACGAAGAAAATGCTTCCGGCTGTGGTGCGTATTTATGAACAGATGCCCGAGCCGAAATGGGTGATTGCCATGGGGGCCTGCGCGTCAACCGGAGGGATCTTCGATACTTACGCGACAGTTCAGGGAATTGATCAATACCTGCCGGTGGATGTTTATATTCCTGGATGTCCTCCGCGCCCTGAAGCTCTGATTTATGGGATCCTCAAGCTACACGAGAAAATCAGCAAAGAGAAACTGACGGAAAGGTAAAAAGCCATGGATCTGGATGGCCTGGTGAGCAAAGTAAAAGAGAATTTTCCCGAATCGATTCTCGATGCCTCCACATTCCGGGGAGAGGTCACGCTGCATCTACGTGCTCAAGACCTCCTCCCGATCTGCCGCTTTTTGCACGATGACCGCGAGCTTTCTTATGACTATCTTACCGACCTTTGCGGGGTGGATTATTACCCCCAAGAACCTCGATTCCAGGTCAGTTATCATCTCCGCGCGATGAGAACCAGGCATCAGCTGCGCCTAAAAGTCTCTCTGCCCGGCGTGAACCCGCGTGTAGCCTCGGTAGTTTCCGTCTGGAAGGGCGCAAACTGGCTGGAGCGCGAGGCTTTTGACATGTTCGGAATCACTTTTGATGGGCACCCTGACCTGAGACGAATCCTCCTCACCCCGGATTGGGAGGGGCACCCGTTGCGCAAAGACTATCCACTTAGAGGCCAAATCAAGGCGGCTGGCGAGGAAGAATAGAGGCCATGGCGAAAACTGAGACGATGATTATCAACATGGGGCCCCAACATCCCAGCACACACGGGGTATTGCGGGTTATCCTGGAGCTTGACGGTGAAGTGGCGGTCAACGCCATTCCGGACATTGGCTTCCTTCACCGGGGCTTAGAAAAGCTGGCCGAGAGCAAAACCTACCATCAGTGTATTCCACTGACCGACCGTCTGGATTACGTGGCCGGGATGTCCAATAATCTGGCCTATGTTCTGGCAGTGGAAAAGCTCTTGGAGATCGAAGTTCCTCCTCGGGCCCAAGCCATCCGGGTTTTGCTCTGTGAACTGCAGAGGATCGCCAGCCACCTCTTCTGGCTGGGAACGCACGCCCATGACATTGGGGCCATGACCCCTCTCTTCTATTCCCTGCGGGAGCGGGATGAAATTCTCTTCCTTTTTGAGATGGTCTGTGGTTCTCGCCTGACGCCATCCTACTTTCGCGTGGGAGGCCTGGCGGAAGATTTACCCCATGGGTTTGAGGCCCAATGTCGGGAATTTATCAAAACTTTCCCCTCCCGGGTGGACGAATACGAAACGCTGCTGACGATGAACAAAATATGGATGCGGCGGACTCAGGGCGTTGGGGTGATCTCGGCAGAGGAAGCCATCAACTGGAGTCTGAGCGGGCCCATCCTGCGGGCTTCGAACGTGAACTGGGACATCCGCAAAGCCATGCCCTATTCGGGGTATGACAATTATGAGTTTATCGTCCCCACGGGAAAAAATGGGGATGTTTACGATCGTTACCTGGTAAGGCTGATGGAGATGCGCCAGAGTAATGAAATCGTCCGCCAGGTTTTGGCTAAGATGCCCGCCGGGGAGGTAAGGGCGGAAAATCCGAAAGTGGTCTACCCCCCCAGGGAGAAGGTTCAGGAAAGCATCGAAGCGTTGATCCATCATTTCCACATCGCCAGCGAAGGCTTCCCAGCCCCGCAGGGGGAAGTTTACACCAGCATCGAGTCTCCCAAGGGGGAATTGGGATTCTATCTGATCAGCGATGGCAGCAGCAAACCCTGGCGTTTCCGAGTACGTCCGCCATCTTTCGTTAACTTGGGTGCATTGCCCAGGTTGGTTAAGGGAATGCTGATTGCCGATGTGGTGGCCATCATCGGTTCCATCGATATCGTCCTGGCCGAGGTAGATCGGTGACCGGAGAGGGAGAGTTTCGCCATGAAGCTGCAGGAGATCGTTGATAGACTAAGAATGAAGCCCCTTTCGGCCTTATCCAAGCTCACCCAGGAAGTCTCGAGTGGCTACGTGAGCGACCTTCTCAGCGATGTGATGGCCAACGCCAAGGCTGGGGATGTATGGGTAACCTTGCAGGTCCATCAAAACATCGTGGCTGTGGCCAGCCTGAAGGAAATCGCTGGGATTATCATCATTGGAGGGAGAAAGCCGGAGAGAGAAACGATCGCTAAAGGGGAGGAAGAAGGTATTCCCATCCTCCTTACGGATCTTCCAGCCTTCGAAGTGGTGGGGCAGCTTTATCAGATGGGGATTTCCGGGAAGAGATGATCGGGTTGGCCCGGTGCAGGACCTCTCTTTACATATTCTGGACATCGTGGAAAATTCCCTCGCCGCCGGTGCGCGGCGGGTGGAGATCAGAATTGAGGAAGACTTAAAGGCCGATCGGTTGACCATAGAGATTATGGATGATGGCTGTGGGATGGATGAAATAACGACGCAGCAAGCTTTGGACCCCTTTTTCACTACCAAAACCGTCCGGCGAGTCGGGCTTGGGCTGCCGCTCTTAGCAGAAGCCTGTCGCATGAGCAACGGTCAGCTCTGTTTAGAATCTTGTCTTGGGAAGGGTACGACAGTAAAGGCTACCTTTCAGCATAGCCATATTGACCGCAAGCCTTTAGGCAATATATGCGACACTTTGGTCACCCTAATCGTGGGCCATCCTGAAGTGGACCTCTATTATGAGCATTCCAAAGATGGGGCCCATTTTTCCCTGGATACCCGGGAGATAAAGGCTGAACTGGGGGATGTGCCCTTGAATGAGCCGCAAATTTTGTCTGCCCTTCGCGCCAGCATCTTTTCTGGTTTGCAGGATCTAGGAATCTGAGGGAAGAAGCGGTTTGCTCTAAGAAAGGCAAGGACTATGACCGAGGAGAAAGCCCAAGGAGGGATTGCTTCCAGGGAGATCCCTTCGGAGCAATGGAAACGGATCGACGAGATCATTGCTAAGTACAGACATAAGGAGGGGACTCTGATTCCCGTTCTGAAGGAGACACAGGAAGTTGTTGGTTATCTCCCTCTGGAAGTGCAGCGGCACATCGCTGCGGGGTTGAAATTACACCCCAGCCAGGTCTTTGGAGTAGTCACTTTTTATTCCCTTTTTACCATGACCCCCCGGGGCCGGCACACTGTCCGCGTCTGTCTGGGTACGGCTTGCTACGTGCGGGGCGGGCAAATGATTATTGACCGGCTGCGAAATGAGTTCCATATAGAGGTGAACGAGACTACCCCGGATCTGCGATTCACCTTGGAAGTGATCAACTGCCCGGGGACGTGCGGTCTGGCACCGGTGATATGTGTGGATGAAGATGTTCATGGAATCCCCGAACCGGAAAAGGCTTTGGAGATTCTGAAAGAGTATCCTTAAACCCTCTGCTTTTCGAGGAGGATGGGAGATGGGGAAACTATCCCTGGAAGACCTGAAAAGAATCAAAGAGTCTGTCGAGGCAACCGTTACCCTTCGTGAGGGGGGCTACCGGGCCAAGGTCAACATCCATCTGGGGACCTGCGGAATCGCCGCCGGCGCCCGACAGATTATGACTGCGGTGATGGACGAGATCGCCAAGGGCGATATCAAGGATGTCATCGTGACGACCTCCGGTTGTGCCGGACTTTGCAGCCGGGAACCCATGATCACCGTGGAGCTCTTGGGGGCTGCGCCGGTGAAATACGCGGATCTGAATCCTGAGAAGATGCGGGAGATCTTTGCCGAGCACGTCCTCAGGGGAAAGGTTGTGGAGAAGTACGCCCTGGCCGTAGGAAGCGAGACGACGTTTTAGAAATTCGGGAGGTTGTAAATGGCAGCAAAAGTTTTCCGTTCCCATATGCTCATCTGCGCAGGGACCGCATGCGTTTCCGGTGGATCACTGAAAGTGCGGCAGCGTTTAGAGCAAGAGCTTAAGGATCGAGGACTCTCAGAAGAAGTAAAAGTTGTGATAACGGGATGCAACGGGTTCTGCGCCGAAGGCCCGATCATGGTGGTCTACCCCGAGGGAATCTTCTACGGAAGGCTGAAGCCCGAGGACATGCCTCTGATTGTAGCAGAACACATCCTCAAGGGCCGGCCGGTTCCCAAGTTCTTCTACAAAGAGCCAGTTAAAAAGGAACTCATCCCCAGGATGAAAGATATCCCCTTCTTCGGCCCGCAGGTCTTACGAGTCCTGCGCAACCGGGGTTTGATCGACCCGGAGAACATCGACGAATATATTGCCAAGGATGGATACGTGGCGCTACACAGGGCGCTCACTCAAATGACCCCCGAACAGATTATCGCCGAAGTGAAAGAATCGGGTCTGCGCGGTCGCGGGGGAGCAGGGTTCCCCACGGGGGAGAAATGGGAAGAAGCCAGAAAATACAATCGCTTCCCCAAATACGTGATCTGCAATGGCGATGAAGGCGACCCGGGAGCATTCATGGATCGATCAGTCCTGGAAGCAGATCCCCATGCGGTCTTAGAGGGTATGGCCATATGCGCCAAAGCCATCGATTCCCACGAAGGGTATCTTTACGTCCGCGCCGAGTACCCCTTAGCCATCAAGCGATTGAACCAGGCCATTGATCAGGCCAGGAACCTTGGCCTCTTTGGAAAAGATATCTTCGGCACGGGGTTTGACTTCGATGCTTTCGTTTACCCGGGGGCGGGAGCCTTCGTCTGCGGGGAATCCACGGCTCTGATGTTCTCCCTGGAGGGAAAGAGGGGGATGCCCCGAGTTAAACCTCCCCGTTCCGCGGAAGCAGGCCTCTGGGGTCAGCCAACAGTTTTAAACAACGTGGAGACCTTCGCCAATGTACCCCAGATCATTCTCAAGGGGGCCAAATGGTTTAACAGCCTGGGGACTGAGACAAGCAAAGGCACCAAAGTTTTCTCCTTGGCCGGGGCCGTGAACAACATCGGGTTAGTGGAGGTCCCGATGGGGATTTCCCTGCGCTCGATCGTCTATGACATTGGGGAAGGGATCCAGGGGGGGAGAAAGTTCAAAGCTGCCCAGCTCGGGGGACCATCGGGGGGATTTGTCCCGGAACACCTTCTGGACACGCCCGTGGACTATGAATCCCTGGAAGCCACCGGAGCGATCATGGGGTCTGGCGGTATTGTTATCTGCGACGACTCTACTTGCATGGTGGACTCTGCCCGCTTCTTCACGAATTTCTGTGTGGAGGAATCTTGCGGCAAGTGTGTCCCCTGTCGGGTTGGCCTAAAAGTTATGCTCCATAAGCTCGAGAATATCGTGGCTGGGAAGGGTCAGGAAGGGGATGTGGAATTCCTGGAGGATTTAGGCCGGCACGTCATGAATTTGTCCCATTGCGGGTTGGGGCAAACAGCGGCCAACCCAGTGCTTTCTACCATTCGCCACTTTCGGCATGAGTACGACGAGCATATCAGAGAAAAACACTGCTCCTCTCTGGTCTGCACGCCCCTGGTTCGCTTCGCGGTGAAGGAGGAGAAATGCAAAATGTGCGGGCTCTGCTTAAAGGCCTGCCCCAGTAACGCCATCACCTGGGAGAAGAAACAGCCGGCGAAAATCAACTCCGAGCTTTGCACGAAATGTAAGTCCTGCATCCGGGCCTGCAAGTTTTGGGCGATTGAATAGATTATTAGCCACAGAGCACACAGAGGGCACAGAGAAAAATAAAAATTTAAGGCGATAGGTTTTGATTTCAGACTTTTAAATTTTAATTTTGAAGAATCTCTGTGTTCTCTGTGCCCTCTGTGGCGCAGAAAAAAAGTCACGGGGAAATGATGGTTACGTTAACAATTGATGGAATTCAGGTCACTGTTCCGCCAGGAACGATGATCCTGGAAGCCGCCGAGAAGGCCGGAATTAAGATTCCCACTCTCTGCAACAATAAGCGCCTCAGGCCCTTCGGGTCCTGCCGCCTTTGCGTCGTCCAGCAAAAAGGCCGCCGGGGCCTGATTCCCGCCTGTTTCAATCCTGTTCGCAGTGGGATGGAGATCCTGACCAATACCCCCGAAGTCATCAAGGCCCGCAGAATTCAGCTGCAATTGATCCTCATATCTCATCCCTTGGAATGCCCGGTGTGCGACGCTGGGGGACAGTGCCAGCTGCAAAATCTCGTCTATGAATGTGGCGTGGCTGAGAATCCATTCCAGGGAGAAAAGGCCGATACCCCCACGGATCATGTCTCCCCTTTCATAGAGAGAAATGTGGATCGATGTATCCTCTGCGGCATGTGCGTGCGCATCTGTGATGAAGTGGTGGGAGCCAACGAACTCTCCTTCATGCATCGGGGCTGGAAGACGAAGATCGGGACGGATTTCGATCGGCCGCTAAAATGTGAGTTCTGCGGACAATGCATTTCCGTCTGCCCGGTGGGAGCATTGAACGACCGCGTCTTTCTCCATAAGGCCCGCGTTTGGGACCTCAAAGAAACCAACACCATCTGCGCTTATTGTGCCGTGGGCTGTACCCTTACTGTGGGAACGAGGGACAACCAGATTCTGCGCATCCGGGCCGATGAAGACCTGGGAATCAACCAGGGCAACCTTTGCGTGAAAGGACGCTTTGGGTGGGAGTACGTTCATAGCCCAGAGAGGTTAACCTCTCCGCTGATCAAGAAAGACGGCTCCTTTGTCAAGGCCTCCTGGGATGAAGCCATCGGCTTGGTGGCCCAGCGCTTCGAGGAAATAAGAGCAGAGAGGGGTGGAGTAGCACTGGCCGGTTTGTGCTCTCCTCGGCTGACCAACGAAGAACTCTATCTTTTCCAGAAGTTCATGCGCGGAGTGTTGGGGACGAACCATTTAGACCACGCCGGTGGGTACAGTTATGCTGCGCACTTGGCCTTGCGCGATTCCCTGGGATATGCGGCTTCAACCAACTCTATCAATGAGATCCGCAACGCCGACGTCATTATGGCCCTCCGTTCAGATCTATCCGAAACCCATCCGGTGATCAAATCCGAAGTGGTCCTGGCCGTAAAACGCCGGAAAGCAAAGCTGATTGTGGTGAACAGCCGGAACATCTATTTAAATAAATTTTCCACCCTGAACCTGCTGGTCAAGCCCGGAAGCGAGGTGGCCCTGGTCAACGGCATGATGCGAGTGATCTTGGGGGAGGGGGTGGCCAAAGAGGAGTTCATCAACTCCCGGACAGAAGGCATCGAACCTCTGAAGCGTTCTCTGGATCGCTATTCTCCAGAGAAGGTAGAAGCCACAACGGGCGTTAGCGGGAAGTCTCTCTCCGAGGCTGCGCGTCTATTTGCCCGGGCCCAAAAGGCAGTGATCTTGATCTCCTCCGGGGCAGCTTCTGGAAGACAGGACGCTCCTCTGGCTTTGGCCGCCGCGAGCCTAGCGCTACTGACCGGAAAGATCAGCAGGGAGAGTGCCGGGGTGTTCATCTTGGGGGAAAAGAACAATACCCAGGGCGCTTTGGACATGGGGGTGACGCCGGGCCTGCTCCCGGGATATGCCGACTTACAAGACCCGGCAGAACGGAGCCGGTTCGAGAAGGCGTGGAAAATGTCCATCCCCGAGGAGCCGGGCCTGGGAGCTCTGTCGATTCTTCAGGCCGTTGAAGAGGGGGGAATTAGGGGTCTTTACGTCGTGGGCGAGAATCCCGTGGTGACCTACCCTGACTCGACCAGAACAAAGAAAGCCCTGTCTGGCCTTGATTTCCTGGTGGTGCAGGATTGTTTTCTGACGGAGACCGCCTCTTTAGCCCACGTTGTCTTGCCAGCAGCCCCTTTTGCGGAGAAGGAAGGGACTTTTACCAACGTGGAGCGGAGGGTCCAGCGGGTGCGGTCGGCGTTGCGGCCCATTGGTCTGGCCCGTCCAGACTTGTGGATTTTCCAGGGGCTGGGCAAAGCATTGGGAGCACCTTTTGGCAGGGCTTCGGCTAAGTCCATAATGGAAGAAATCCAGATGCTCGTCCCTCTGTATGGGGGAATGAATTATGGCCGGCTGGATAGCTCTTTGGGGCTCCAGTGGCCCTGCCCGTCGCCAGACCATCCAGGAACGCCCATCCTCTATGAGAAAGATTTTCCCCGAGGGAAGGGAAAGTTCATCCCGGCGGAATTTGAGGAAGATATCGCCGAGACAGAATACCCCTGGTTCTTAGTGACCGGGCCGACGATGTTTCATTCTGGTTCCTTATCCACGATGAGTCCGGGACTATGCCGGATACAAACTGAAGGCTATGTGGAAGTGCACCTTTCTGATGCTCGCCGGATTGGCTTGGCGGACAGCCAGAAGGTCGCCTTAGAAGGGCAACGTGGCAGGATTACCATTAAGGCTTCTATCTCTGAGAGAGCCGTGCCGGGAGTTCTATTTATCCCCTACCATTTCGAGCTGAATGGGGGGCATCAATTGACTGGTTGGGATTTGAAAATTACGCGGGTGAAAATGGAGAAAATTTAGCGTCCAACCCCATGGGAAGGAAGAGATATGCTGGCTTATCTTATCATTGCCCTGGTTAAAGTTCTGGTAGTTTTTACCGCCATGCTCCTCATCGTGGCCTACATGACCCTGATGGAGAGGAAAGTCCTGGGCCATATGCAGGTCCGCTACGGGCCGAATCGCGTCGGTCCCTTCGGACTCCTCCAGCCCATTGCCGACGGCCTTAAACTCTTCTTCAAAGAGGACATCATTGTGCCCCATGCCAATCGGGTGATCTACACTTTGGCGCCAACCGTGATCGTGATCACCGCCTTGATGAGTTATGCCGTCATTCCTTTTGGCGATAGCCTCACCATCCTGGGGCAGAAGGTGGACCTGGTGATTGCGGATGTAAACGTGGGGTTGCTCTACCTCTTGGCCATTTCCTCTCTGGGAGTCTATGGAGTGGCCATGGGGGGGTGGGCCTCCAACAATAAGTATTCCCTGTTGGGGGGAATCCGCTCATCCGCGCAGATGATCAGCTACGAATTATCCTTGGGGCTTTCCATCATCGGCATTCTCATGATCACGGGATCTCTGTCCACTGTGGAGATTGTGCAGGCCCAATCCCGAGTATGGTTCATCGTTTACCAGCCCCTGGGTTTCCTCATCTACCTGATCTCTGCCGTGGCCGAGTGTAGCCGTACTCCCTTTGACCTGACGGAATGCGAAAATGAGCTGGTAGCCGGGTACCAGACGGAGTACAGTTCGATGAAGTTCGGGCTGTACTACCTGGCGGAATACGCCCATATCCTGGTAGTCAGCTCTCTGGCCGTGACCCTCTTTTTCGGTGGCTGGCAGGGCCCTTTCCTCCCCCCCGTCGTATGGTTCCTGATCAAGGTGTTTATCTTTATCTTCTTTTTCATTTGGGTTCGAGCTACGTATCCGCGGTTTCGCTATGACCAGCTGATGAAATTTGGTTGGAAAGTCCTCTTCCCCTTAGCCCTTCTGAACATCCTGATCACGGGTGTGGTCATGTCCTTAACAGAATGAGCGGAGCTTGGGGGAGAGCTGGCGAGGAGAAAGATGATTAAACCGCTGCTTAAAGGATTGGGATTGACCTTTCGTACCTTCTTTACCCACCCGGTGACTATCCAGTACCCGGAGGAAAGGATGGTCATGTTCCCTCGTTTCCGCGGCTTGCACGAACTGACGCGGGATGAGGAGGGAAAACTCCTTTGTGTAGCCTGTGAGCTTTGCGCCGCGGTCTGTCCGGCAAAGTGCATCCGCGTGGAACCGGCGGAAGGCCCGACCCATAAACGGTTCCCGCAGGTTTATGAGATTGACCTGCTGCGCTGTATCTTCTGCGGGTTTTGTCAGGAAGCCTGTCCTTACAGAGCGATTGTTCTGCGGGAGAATTACGAGACCGCCAATTATACTCGAAAAGATCTGATCTACAATCGGGATAAACTCTTTCACGCCTATCAGAAATAGGGAGGCCTGGGCTATGGTTGAAACTGCGCTCTTCATCGGGCTGGCGGTCGGGAGCGTGATCACCGCGATTCTGGTCATCGTGCAACGCAATCCCGTGGCCAGCGCCATCTACCTGATCATCACATTTTTCTGCTTGGCTGGGATCTACCTCCTGCTCAATGCCCAATTTATCGCCATCATCCAGGTTCTGGTGTACGCCGGCGCCATCATGGTGCTCTTCCTCTTTGTGATCATGCTCTTGAACCTGGAGAGAGAGAAAAAGATCATAACCCCCTACCGGTTGCCGAGGGTCCTGGGTGTCTTCTTGGGGATTGTGCTGCTGGCCCAGATTGGGATGATTTTCAACTCTGTCCTACTGGAAGGGAGCAGGGGAGATTTCCCGCCGGAGAAGGTTGCTGCTCTGGGCAACACCGAGGTAGTGGCCCGGCTGCTGTTCACGGATTTTCTGCTGCCCTTTGAGATCACTTCGGTCCTTCTCCTGGTGGCGATCATCGGCGCGATCGTCCTGGCCAAGCGCCAGATCTGAACAAGGAGGAATCATGATCTCTCTTTCCAGTTACTTAATTTTGAGTGCGGTCCTATTCAGCGTGGGAGTCATAGGGTTTTTGCTCCGGCGGAACACCATCGTCATTTTTATGTCCATCGAGCTCATGCTCAACGCCGCGAATGTGGCCTTCGTGGCCTTCTCCCGCTTTTTGAACTCCATGGATGGTCAGATCTTTGTCTTCTTCGTCATGTCCGTGGCGGCCGCTGAGGCTGCGGTAGGTCTGGCGATCATCCTGGCGATGTACCGCACCAAAGAGACCGTCAATGCCGATGAGATGAATTTGATGAAATGGTAAAGGAGATCTGGGGATGCTGGATTATGTGGGTTTGATTCCGTTGTTTCCGGCCATCGGGTTTGCCGTCAACCTTCTCTTGGGTAGGCGAATGTCCAAGGGAGCGGTGGGCTTCATCGCTTGCGCGGTCATCGGACTTTCTTTCCTCGTCTCCCTGCTGGTGTTTGCTGACCTGCTCAAGCTGCCGCCAACCAGCCGTTCTTTAGAAAAAGTCCTTTACACCTGGATCCTGGCCGGAGAATTTCAGGCCAACGTAGGCTTTCTGATCGATCCCCTTTCTGTTGTTATGATGATGGTTGTCTCCGGCGTCTCCTTCATCATTCATGTATATTCTCACGGATACATGCATGACGACCGGGATTTCCCCCGTTATTTCACCTACCTCAACCTCTTCGTCTTCTTCATGCTCCTCCTGGTTTCGGCGGGCAATTTTCTCCTCTTCTTTGTGGGCTGGGAGGGAGTGGGCCTCTGCTCCTATTTCCTGATTGGATTCTGGTATGAGAAGAAATCTGCCTCGGATGCTGGCAAGAAAGCCTTCATCGTTAACCGGATCGGAGATTATGGGTTCCTGCTGGCCATTTTCCTGATCTTCCTTACCTTCGGCACCCTGGATTTCAAAGCCGTCTTTGCCGCGGCTCCAGGAAAATTTGCTGTGGGCAGTGGACTCATCACCCTGACTACCCTCCTCCTTTTCATGGGAGCCACGGGCAAATCAGCTCAGATTCCTCTGTACACCTGGTTGCCCGATGCCATGGAAGGCCCAACCCCAGTCAGCGCCTTGATCCACGCGGCCACCATGGTTACAGCTGGAGTCTATATGGTCGCCCGCTGCCACGTCCTCTTTCTCCTGGCTCCCACCTCGATCTTTGTGGTGGCGGTGATCGGGGCAGCCACGGCCATCTATGCCGCCTCCATCGGCCTGGCCCAGAACGACATCAAACGGGTGCTGGCTTACTCCACCATCAGCCAGTTAGGTTATATGTTCCTGGCCTGTGGGGTAGGCGCCTTCGCCGCCGGCATCTTTCACCTGATGACGCACGCTTTCTTCAAGGCGCTACTCTTCCTGGGAGCGGGGAGCGTGATGCACGCCCTGGCCGGAGAACTGGATATGCGCAGGATGGGAGCACTCAAACCTTACATGCCGCGCACCTACTGGACTTTTCTCATCGGCACCTTGGCCATCTCGGGAATCTTCCCCTTTGCCGGATTTTTCTCCAAAGACGAGATCCTCTGGAAAGCTCTGACCGAGGGCGGCTTTGCTTTCTGGCTGGTAGGGGCGGTAGCCGCTTTCATGACTGCTACCTACATGTTTCGGGTGGCGTTTATGACCTTTCATGGCAAATCCCGGGTGGATCATCAGGTGGCCCATCATATCCATGAATCTCCCGGTATCATGACTGGGCCTCTGATCATCCTGGCCGTCCTCTCGACGATCGGGGGCTTCATCGGGTTCCCCATCGTCGAAGGTTGGAATCAATTCCACAATTTTCTCGCTCCGGTCTTTGCCCCGCTCCCCAAAGGGGCCGACTCTGGCCACCACGCCGTGGGATTTGAGATCGGCATGATGATTGTCTCCATGGTGATCGCTGGGTTGGGAATCCTCTCCGCTTACCGGATGTACATCCAAAGCCCCGGCTTGCCCGACCGTCTGGCCGAGCGTTACAGGACCCCCTATGAAATGATCGCCCACAAGTACTGGGTGGATGAGATTTACAATCTTGCGTTCGTCGGCCCAATGGTCCGCTTCTCGGTTTTCCTGTGGAAGATTTTTGACGACATTCTGGTGGATGGTACGGTCAACGGCGTAGCGGCCGTGGTCAGGGGCGGAAGCGAGATTTTCAAGTATTTGCAAACTGGAAACGTTCAGAGTTACGCCCTTTTCATATTGGTGGGCGTTGTCCTGATGATTGGGTATTTTCTCTTTTGATGCCTTTCAGCTTTCAGCGCCAAGCTTAGGCAAAAGGAGCTCGGTTGATGAACCAGGCAGAACTCCCCCTTCTTACCCTGATTACTTTTTTCCCCCTCCTGGGGGCTGCCCTCCTTCTTTTTGTGAATAAAGAGAAGAAGGAGACCATCCGCTGGATCACCCTGGTAGTGGCCCTCTTGGAGTTCATCTTTTCCCTTCCCCTTTTCTTCAACTTCCGGTTGGATACCGCAGCCATGCAGTTTGTGGAGAAGACCCCCTGGATCCCCGAATATGGGATGAGTTATTTCCTGGGGATCGATGGCATCAGCCTCTTTCTGGTTTTGCTGACCACCTTTCTCACCCTGGTCTCGGTTATCTCCTGCTGGACGGACATTCAGGATAAGGTCAAAGAGTTCATGATCTGCCTCCTCTTTTTGGAAACTGGGATGATCGGGGTTTTCGTCGCTCTGGACCTTTTCCTTTTCTATGTCTTCTGGGAGGCCATGCTCATCCCCATGTACCTCCTGATTGGGGTTTGGGGAAATCCCAAACGGCGCATCTATGCGGCCGTCAAGTTCATCATCTATACCATGGTAGGAAGTGTGTTGATGCTGGTGGCCATCCTGGTGCTCTACTTCCACAATGGGGCGGCCACGGGAACGTATACTTTCGACCTTCTGGAGCTTTACAAGCTCCAGGTTCCGATCAACGTGCAGTTCTGGCTTTTTTTGGCGTTTGGCGTGGCCTTTGCGATCAAGGTCCCCATGTTTCCTTTCCATACCTGGCTGCCCGATGCCCATACGGAGGCCCCGACGGTGGGATCCGTCCTCTTGGCCGCCATCTTGCTCAAGATGGGAACCTATGGGTTCTTGCGCTTCAGCATCCCCCTCTTCCCCCACGCCTCGGTCCAGTTAGTTCCTCTGGTCTCCATCCTGGCCATCATCGGGATCATTTACGGGGCCTTGGTCTGTTTGGTGCAGCAGGACCTCAAGCGCTTGATCGCTTTCTCCTCGGTCTCCCACCTGGGGTTCGTAGTGCTGGGGCTTTTTGCCCTGAACCTGCAAGGGATTGAGGGCGGGATTCTGCAGATGCTCAACCATGGATTCTCCACGGGTGCTCTCTTCTTGCTCGTGGGGATGATCTACGAACGCCGGCACACCCGGATGATCGCCGACTTTGGAGGAATCTGGAGACAGATGCCCGTCTTTGCAGCCTTCTTCATGGTGGTTACCCTCTCCTCCATCGGCCTGCCGGGGCTGAACGGGTTTGTGGGAGAATTTTTAATCTTGGTTGGAACCTTCAAGGCCGCGGCCGTCTTTGCCGTGGTAGCGGCGACAGGCATCATTCTGGCGGCAGCCTACATGCTTTGGGCGTACCAGCGAGTGATGTTTGGAGAGCTGACTAAGCCGGAAAATAAGGTCCTCAAGGATCTCTCGGCACGGGAAATCGTAGTGCTCAGCTGCGTGACGGTCTTTATCTTCTGGATCGGAATCTATCCCCAGACTTTCCTCAGCCGTATGGAACCGACGGTGAAAAGCTACCTCACCCAGGTGAATACGAAGTACCGGGCCGGCTTGCCGATTCCAGAAAAAATCTATGTGGCGCAAGCCTTACAGAATTCAGAATAATTCGTCGGTGGCAGATCTCTGACTGCTGCCCCCTGACTTCGGAATTCGGTTTTTTAATCGTATAGGAAATTATAAAAATCTTTCACCGCAGAGCACGCAAAGAACGCAGAGTCCCATCATGCAAAAGACAAAATTCCAAAAAGTCAGATCTTTCTTGGGTCTTTCCATTTTAATTATTCTCTGCGTCCTCCGCGCTCTCGGCGGTTAATCTTTTATTTTTTATTGGAGGAGTTTTCATGAGCGTGGTCATTCCGGCGGTAAACTGGAGCGCCATCGGAGCGGAGCTCATTTTGAGCCTCACCGCCATGGTTCTTCTGATCCTCATTGTCCTGGCCAAAGAAGGGGCCAAAGGGGTTGTGCCTTACTTGAGCCTGGCGGGAGTCCTCGGGGCCTTATTCTTCTGCTTTAGCCTCTGGGGAAAATCGGAATATGCCTTCCATCGCATGGTGGTGGTGGACAACTACTCCCTCTTCTTCAAGATCATCTTCCTGATCACGACCGCCCTCACCATTTTGATGTCCATCCGTTATTTGCGGGAGGAAGGTTTCGAGCACGGCGAATACTACATCTTGGTTTTGTTTGCCGCCGTGGGCATGATGTTCATGGCCTCGGCCACGGACTTGATCATCGTCTTCTTAGGCCTGGAGACTTTCTCTCTTTCCATTTACGTCCTGGCCGGTTTTTTCCGGACCCAGCCCAAGTCCAACGAATCTTCCCTGAAATATTTTCTTCTGGGCGCTTTCTCCACGGGGTTCCTCCTTTACGGCATCGCTCTGATCTACGGGGCTACGGGAACGACGAACCTGAAGGGCATCTATGAATTCGTCCGCCAGATTCAACTCCTCACCGACCCTCTGCTGCTCATGGGTATGGGCTTGCTGATCGTTGGGTTCGGGTTTAAAGTTGCCTCGGTGCCCTTCCACATGTGGACTCCGGATGTATACGAGGGGGCTCCGACTTCCATTACCGCTTTCATGTCGGTGGGGCCAAAAGCTGCGGGGTTCGCTGCTTTCCTGCGAGTATTCCTGTACGCCCTCTCTTCCCTGCAAACGGATTGGGTCTGGATCCTTTGGGTTTTGGCCGTCCTGACCATGACCCTGGGAAACGTGGTAGCCATCGCGCAGAAGAACATCAAACGCATGCTGGCTTACTCAAGCATTGCCCATGCTGGCTATATTCTGGTGGCCATGGTAGCCGCCAGCGAACTGGGCACAGCCAGCGTGCTTTATTACATCTTGGCTTATGCCTTCATGAACTTGGGAGCTTTTGGGGTCGTCATCCTCTATGGGCGGAAGGGTGAAGAGAACGTCAACATCAGCGACTACAGCGGGATGGCCTCCAAGTATCCGCTTCTGGCAGCGAGCATGGCCATCTTCATGTTCTCGCTGGCGGGAATTCCCCCCACGGCTGGCTTCGTGGGGAAATTTTATATCTTCAGCGCTGCGGTCAAGGCGGGGTACATCGGCCTGGCGATCATTGGTGTACTGAATAGCGCCTTATCTGTGTATTTCTACTTCCGCGTCACGGTGATGATGTACATGCGCAACCCCGAAAAGGAATTGGCCAAATTGGAAACGTCTCCAGCCATGGTCATTGCCCTGATCATTGCTGTGGTCGGCACCCTGCAGATGGGCATTACTCCCTCCCACTATCTGGATCTGGCCAGGCAATCCCTGTTGGCCCTGATGTAAGTCATTCGCTGGCGCTGGCAACTTGTTAAAATTATTATAAAAGCAGGCCAGGAAGGCCCGGTTTGACATGAAGAGAAATTCTGTGCTAACTTTCTAATGGGAAGACTCACATCTGCGCGTTGTAGAACGCCGAATCATGTCAGCGGAGGAGTGAAGGGGATGACTCTGCAGGAAGTGAAAGAAATTCTCAACGCTCAGGTAATCGTTGCTCCCCAGGATCTGCAGATGGAGGTCAGAATGGCCTGTGGATGCGATCTGATGAGCGACGTCCTGGCCTTCACCAAAGAAGAATCTCTGCTCTTGACCGGCCTCACCAACCTGCAAGTGGTGCGGACTGCAGAAATGGCCAACATTAAAGCCTTGGTCTTTGTCCGGGGTAAAGAACCAGACCGGGAAACTATCGCCTTGGCCATGTCGAAAAAGATTCCCCTGCTACTCACCGACCTGCCCATGTATGAAGCTTGTGGCCGCCTCTACCAGCGCGGGCTCCCGGGTTGTTCGGAAGCAGAGGAAGGGAGCTGCGCTGCGGATGAAGGATGAGGTGATCACCGAACAATCCTTCACGATCACGGGCAGGGATTTTTCGAATGCTGGCGAGGTATCTAGCAAAGTTAAAAAGATTTTGCAGGATTTGGGTGTTTCTCCCAAAGTCATCCGGCGAGCGACGATCGCCGTTTACGAAGCAGAGATGAACGTGGTTTGGTATGCCCGAAAGGGAACTCTGATTCTTTCAGTAACTCCAGAGTTGCTGCGCATTCGGGTGGAAGACGAAGGAGAGGGGATTGAAGATATAGAATTGGCCATGCAAGAAGGGTACTCCACGGCCTCTGAGGAAATCCGGGAGATGGGCTTCGGTGCTGGGATGGGCCTGCCGAACATCAAGAAGAACTCCGACGAATTTCATATTGCTTCAGTGATCGGCCAGGGAACCGTCCTCGATATAACCATCCGCAGGTAACGGGAGAGTTCAGGAGTCGGGCACGCGCTCTTTGGCTTCAGAAAGCCGAGCGGGGGTGCCCCCTGGGCTCCAGTGAGATGTTAAGAGAATATAACGCAGACCTGCACATTCATACCTGCCTCTCCCCTTGCGCCAGTCTGGACCTCTCGCCTCGGAAGATCGTCGAGCGCGCCAAGAATGAGTCTCTGGACATCATTGCCATTACGGACCACAACACGGCAAAGAATGTCCAGGTAGTGATGCGCCTAGGAGAGAAGGTGGGGGTGAAGGTCATTCCGGGGATGGAGGTGCAAACTCGCGAGGAAATTCATCTGCTGGCTCTTTTCCCCGATTGGCCCTCGACAGCAGCCTGGGACGAGGAGGTTCGGCGATACCTTCCCGATGTGCCCAATGACCCGGAGGTCTTCGGGGAGCAACCCGTTGTGGACGAGGAAGGGAACATCTTAGGGTTCGAGGAACGGGTGCTCCTGAATTCCATCGACCTCTCCCTGGAGAGTGTAAAGGAGCGAATAGAAAGGTACGGAGGGATGATGGTCCCTTCTCATTTTGACAAAGGCTCTTTTAGCCTGATCAGCCAATTGGGATTCATCCCGCAGGATATGGAACTGGAGGCTCTGGAGATGAGCCGCCGGAGCGAATTTCTGGAACAAGGGAGGATTTTAGATGCTCCCCCCCGGATTCCCCGGATTGTATCCTCCGACGCCCACTCTTTAGGGGACATCGGCAGCGCCCGCACTATTTTTCTGCTGGCCGATGCCAGCCTGAGGGAGTTGCGGTTAGCCTTCCGGGGTCAGGAGGGACGGCAAATCGTGAGGAGGATGGATAGGGGGTTAACCTTGCTTTGAAAAAATCATTCACCGCAGAGAACGCTGAGCAAGATTAAATCCCCCCAACCCCCCCTTTGCAAAGGGGGGCAGGGGGGATTTGGGGGATAGCGTGCGGCTATGCCGTGCTGTGTTCTTAGCGCGCTCTGCGGTAAAAGCTTGTTTCTGAAAGTTTGCCGAAAAAGGAGGGAAAGATGACCTTTCGAACTATGGAGAAGAAAAACTTCCCAACCTTCATCGAAAGCCTGATGAAGGCTATGGAGGTGGTAGGGGCACAGGAGAAAGTAGAAGGCAAGTATGAGTTTGCCCCTCTGGAATCAGCCTCCCAGTTATGCTTAGACTATGACGTGGCCCTCCTTTCCCCGAAAAAGTACCTGCTCCCGCCGCGAGAAACCCTGCTGAAATTCAAGACCGGAAAGGCGGTGAGTTGTGAACCGGTGCTGGAGAGCCGGCCCTTAGCCATCGTCGGGGTTCACCCCTACGACATCAAAGCCATTGCCCAGCTCGACCGTATCTTCTCCGATGCCAACGAAGATGAGCATTACCGGAAGAGGCGGCAGGAAACGGTGATCATCGGTGTGGACATCAAACGGGCTTCGCCCTATGCCTTCTGCAAATCCATGAATTCGGCCGTCGTCCAGAAGGGTTTCGACTTGCTCCTGACCGACATCGGAGAAACCTTTGTGGTGGCTGAAGGCACACTGAAGGGGCAGACCCTCTTGGAAAAACACGCCCTCTCTAAGGCGGCAACAAAAGAGGAGATCACCAAGCGGGCGGAGGTGCAAGAAAAAATCCCCTACATGTTCTCCTTGAATACTATCACCACGCCCTACGAGGAACTGCCCAAGCTTCTTACGGACCGTGCCGAGAGCAAGCTGTTTGCTGAATTGGCCGAAAAATGTTTCAGCTGCGGCTCCTGCAACCTGGTCTGCCCCACCTGCTACTGCTTTGACGTGCAGGATGATATCTCCCTGAATCTATCTGACGGAGAACGATTCCGGCTGTGGGATGGCTGCCTGCTGGAGGATTTCGCCAAAGTGGCCACAGGAGAGAATTTCCGGGAGGACCGGGGAGCACGGATCCGGCACCGGATCTTTCGCAAGGGAAAGTATATCTACGAGAAATACGGGGAGCATGGATGCGTCGGCTGTGGAAGATGCGCCTCCGCTTGTCTACCAGACATCGCCAACCCCGTGGAGATTTTCAACCGGTTAAAGGAGGGCAAGTGATGATGACTGCTGCAGAGGTTCAAAAGGGCTCGCGCGAGCAAAACTCCATCTACCTGCCAACCCTGGCGGAGATCGCCAGGACAGAGCAGCTCACGAAGATGGAGAAGCTCTTCGAGATCAAGCTCAAAAACGGCAAAGAGTTGGGACACCAACCCGGTCAGTTTGTCGAAGTATCCTTGTTTGGAATCGGCGAGGCGCCTATTTCCGTTTCTTCTTCTCCGACTAAGAAAGGTTCCTTCGAGCTGGCGGTGCGGGCCGTGGGGAATGTGACCAAAGCCCTGCATACTCTGGATCGGGGGGCTTTTCTGGGCATTCGCGGGCCTTTTGGGAAAGGGTTCCCCGTGGAGGAAATGAAAGGGAAAGACATTCTCTTCGTCGCCGGGGGCATCGGTCTCGTCCCTCTCCGCTCTCTGATCAATTATGTCCTCGATAGCCGATCGGCTTTTGGCCGGGTAGTCGTGTTTTTCGGCGCTAAAAATCCGGCAGAACAGCTCTTTCTGGATGAGCTCGCCAAGTGGCGGGCGAGCAAGGAGATGGAATACTGGGAGACAGTGGATCGGCCCGATGGACAGTGGAAAGGGAATGTGGGCGTCATCACCACCCTCTTCCCCAAGATCACCGTGGACCCCAAAAAGACGGTGGCCGTGATCGTGGGCCCGCCCATCATGTACCGCTTTGCGATTTTGGAAGCCCAGGTCAAAGCGATCCCCGACGACCAGATTATCGTCTCCTTAGAACGACGGATGAAGTGCGGGGTGGGCAAATGTGGCCACTGTCAGGTCAACCACATTTACGTCTGCCAAGATGGCCCAGTTTTCCGTTACGCCAAGATCAAGAACTTAAAGGAGGCCATTTGATGAAACCGAGAGTTGCCTTTTTCGACTTTGCCAGCTGTGAAGGCTGCCAGCTCCAAGTGGTCAATCTGGAAGCCGAGATGCTCGACGTAATCGGCGCAGTGGACATTGTCCAGTTCCGTGAAGCCATGACAGAAAAGAGCGATGATTATGCCATCGCCTTTGTAGAAGGAAGCATCACCCGGGAAAAAGACATCCCCCGCCTGAAGAAGATCCGGGAGCAGGCGGCGATCCTGGTAGCCCTGGGAGCCTGTGCCACCATCGGCGGCGTGAACTGCTTGAAAAACTTCCAGTCCAGTGAGGAAGTAAGAAAATATGTTTATGGAGACAAGGCCGATTGGTATGAAACCTCTGCGGCCCGGCCGATCGATGCGGTGGTCCCGGTCGACTACTACATCCCCGGCTGCCCCATCCACAAAACGGAATTTCTTAAAGTGGTCAAAGCCCTCCTGATGGGCAAGAAGCCGGAGATTCCGACTTACCCGGTCTGCGTGGAATGTAAGCGGGTCGGCAATGTCTGCGTTTTCGAGCTGGGACTGACTTGTTTGGGGCCGGTGACGCGAGCGGGTTGTGGAGCCTGGTGTCCTACATGCCGGGATAACTGCGCTGGATGCCGGGGGCTGATCCCGGACCCAAATACCAATGCGGAGAAGGAAGTTCTGAAGAAGTATGGTCTCACCGTGGAGCAGGCCATCGGCCAGTTTCGCATCTTCTTGGGAAACTCGGAGGCAGCCAAATGAAGCATATCAACGTCAGCGTGGACCATGTGACCCGTGTCGAAGGTCATGGCAATATCGTCGTCAACATAAAAGAGGGAAAGATCGAAGACTGCAAGTGGGAGGTCGTGGAAGCTCCGCGCTTCTTTGAGGCCTTTGTGCGAGGGCGGAAATACGCGGAGGTGGCCCATATCGTCTCCCGCATCTGCGGGATCTGTTCTGTGGGCCATACGCTCTGTTCGTTGCAGGCCACGGAAGCGGCCCTGGGAGTTAAGATTTCTGAGCAGACCCGGCTCTTGCGCCGTATCCTCATCCAGGGAGAGAACCTGCAGAGTCATGTGCTTCATGCCTACTTCCTGGCAGCGCCAGATTTCGTGGGCGCCCCCAGCGTTTTCCCTTTGGTGAAGACTCACCCGGATGTAGTTTTGCGGGCGCTACGCATGAAGAAGCTGGCCAATGACCTTTGCGATGTTTTCGGAGGCCGAACGGTTCACCCCATAACCCCAACCGTGAACGGCTTTACCAAGTTGCCTGAAATCAAGGAGGTCAAAGACATCCGGAAGCGATTGGTGGGGGCCACTGCGGACCTCGAGGCCACCGTGGCGCTTTTTAAGACCCTGAAGATTCCCGATTTTAAACGCCAGACCGAATACATCTCCCTCAAATCGAAGGAAGAATACGCCTTGTATGAGGGGGTGATTGCCTCCACGGATGCCGGCACCACTCCAGTGGAGAACTACCGCAGCTGGACGAATGAGTATCTAGTCCCGTACTCTACGGCCAAATACACCAAACATGTGCGAGATTCCTACATGGTGGGAGCGCTGGCCCGGTTCAATAACAACTATGCCCAGCTTTCTCCCAAAGCCAAGAAAACAGCTGAGGAGTTAGGGTTAAAAGCCCCCTGCTATAACCCTTTTATGAACACGGTGGCCCAGGTGGTGGAAGCGGTTCATGCGGTGGATGAAAGCATGCGGTTAATCGATGAGCTCTTGGATAAAGGATTGAAAGAAGAGGATCGGCGGATTTTGCTGAAAGCCGGCAGGGGAGTAGGAGCTGTGGATGTGCCCAGAGGCATTCTTTTCCACGATTACACTTACGACAAGAACGGGATTTGTAAAGAGGCCAATTGCGTCATTCCAACCAACCAGAATCATGCCAATATCCAGAAGGATATGGAAGCGTTGCTTCCCCAGATCCTGGAGAAGCCCCAGGAGGAGATTCGTTTATCCCTGGAGATGCTGGTGAGAGCATACGACCCATGCATCTCGTGCTCCACGCATCTGTTGAAAGTGGAGTTCGTTTGAAGAAATGAGTCATCTGCACACCCCCTCGTGGTGGAGGGGGAGGGTGGGGGGCAAAAGGTCTAAGAGATAGAAAGATGGGCGATGCATTCTCCTGCGATCAGCGAGCTGCGAAGATCATCGTCATCGGAGTGGGCAACCTGCTGCTCAAAGATGAGGGGGTGGGAGTTCATGTGGCCCGAGAGCTAAAAAAAAATGACCTGCCCTCCGGGATTGAGGTTTTCGACGGAGGCGTGGCCGGGATCGGGCTTCTGGATTATTTGCGGGAAGCTTCTAAAGTGCTGCTGATCGATGCCGCGGATATGAACCTAAAACCGGGGGCCGTCGTTCGGTTTACTCCAGAAGACGTAAGGGAGGAGAAAATTGGTCCAAGGTTTTCCTCTCATGATATCGGTCTTTTAGAAATCCTGCAGTTGGCCAAAGCTCTGGAACAAGGCCCCCAGGAAGTGGTTATCATTGGCATCCAGCCGAAGGAGATCTCCTGGGGAACAGGCCTGTCCCCAGAGGTCCAGGCTTCGGTTCCTAGAGCCATAGAGGCGGTGCTAAAGGAAATAATACGCTAATAAGGGCCTGGCGCTTCAAAAACTATAGCCCCATGATACGCCATGCCCTTTACACGATGCTCGCGGTGTTTTCAACTGGATGAATATTGAAGTAGATAAAAAGGCCCAAGCCATAAAGAAACCCGTAGGGTCGAAATCTGGTTATGGGAGAAGACATTTTTTCCTGAAAGGGGTGGTCCAGGGTGTGGGATTCCGGCCTTATGTCTATGGGCTTGCCCGGCGACATGATTTAAAAGGCTGGGTAAACAATTCATCAGAAGGGGTGCACATTGATGTTGAGGGAGAGAGGAAAAAAATAGAGCAATTCACCCGAGAGTTACAAAGACAAGCTCCTCCCCGAGCGCGGATTGAATCCCTCTGGTTCGAGGATTTGAACCCGGCCGGCTTCCCTTCCTTCGAGATCTGGCAAAGCGTGGAAGAGGCGGGAAAGTACCAACTGATTTCCCCAGACATTGCCACTTGTGTGGCTTGTCAATCTGAGATTTTTGACCCCCAGGACCGCCGGTACCGCTACCCTTTTACTAACTGCACAAACTGCGGGCCGCGGTTCACCATCATCGAGGATATCCCCTACGATCGAGGGCATACCACCATGGCCAAATTTCGCATGTGTCCGCAATGTCAGCGGGAGTACGAAACTCCAGCGGATCGGCGGTTCCATGCTCAGCCCAACGCCTGTCCACTCTGTGGGCCAAAGCTAAAGCTTTGGGATGGAGAGGGGAGAGCTGTGCGGGTGAAAGATCCCATCTCGTCAGCTATCCGTCTTCTGCGCCGGGGGGAAATTGTGGCTGTCAAAGGCCTAGGGGGATTTCTCTTAGCGTGTGATGCTGAAAATCCCGGAGTCGTGGAAAAGCTTCGCCTGCGGAAGGGGCGTCCAGATAAACCCTTGGCGATCATGCTGCGAGATCTGTCGGCAGTAGAAGGACATTGTCTGATCACAGAAAAAGAAGAACACCTTCTTCTCTCTCCGGAGAGCCCCATCGTTCTTCTGCGATGGAAGAACGGCTCTTCCATTGCCCCAGCCGTCGCTCCGCGTCAGAGATATCTCGGAGTCCTGCTTCCCTATACGCCCCTCCATCACCTTTTGCTGCGAGAGTCGGGCATGGCCCTGGTCATGACCAGCGGGAACTTGAGCGAGGAGCCTATTGCCAAAGATAATGAAGAAGCCCGTGTCCGCCTGCACGGAATCGCTGATGCCTTCCTCATCCATGACCGGGACATCTTCGTGCAGTATGATGACAGCGTAACCGCAGTCTTAAACAACCATCCCACCATCCTCCGTCGGGCCAGAGGATACGCTCCCTTCCCCATCCGCCTTCCCTATTCTCTGAAGCCGATTCTGGCCTGCGGGGCAGAGTTAAAAAATACTTTTTGCCTCACGCGGGACCAGTACGCCTTCCTCAGCCAGCATATCGGGGATATGGAGAACCTGGAGACCCTGAACCATTTCCAGCGCACCATCGAGCTGTACCGAAAGCTTTTCCGCATTCAGCCCGAGATTGTAGCCTACGACCTCCATCCCGAGTATCTTTCGACAAAATATGCCCGGGCATTACCCGGAAAGAAAATCGGCGTGCAACATCATTTTGCCCACCTGATAAGCTGCTTGGCTGAAAACGGGGAAAGGGGTCCGGTGATCGGCTTGACCCTCGATGGCCTCGGGTACGGCTCGGATGGGAATTTCTGGGGAGGCGAATTCCTGCTGGGAGATTATGGCTCTTTCGAAAGAAAAGCCCATCTTGAATACGTACCCATGCCCGGGGGAACGGCGGCCATTCAGAATCCCTGGAGGATGGCTTTGAGTTATGTCTATGTTTTCCTGGGCAAAGAGGGAGTGATGAAGCATCTGCCCCTGTTTGCTCAAAACAGAGAAGAGAAAATCCGGCTGATTCTCCAGCAGATTGATCAGAGAATCAACTCTCCCCTAACTTCTTCTTGCGGCCGCCTTTTTGACGGTGTATCGGCGCTGCTGGGGCTTTGCCCTTCAATCTCGTACGAAGGACAGGCGGCCGTGGAGCTGGAGATGATCGCCGACTTAGAGGAGAGGGGGACTTATGATTTTTTCCGCGAAGAAAGAGCGGGAAAAGAGATCGTTCGCCTTAAGCCATTGATCGAAGGGATTTTAAAGGACCTCGAAAGAGGAGTAGAGCATTCCAGGATTTCAGGGAAATTTCATAATACCCTGGTGAAGATGGGTGTGGCCATTTGTCAGAAGATCAGGGTCCAGGGAGGACCGAAGAAAGTCGCTTTAACCGGAGGCGTCTTCCAGAATCGCCTTCTTTCAGAGCGAATGAAGGCTGCCCTGGAGAAAGCTGGGTTTGAAGTCTTGGTGCACCGCCTCGTGCCGTGCAACGATGGCGGGTTGGCCCTCGGCCAGGCGGTCATCGCCAATTTCATTTTCTCATAAAATTTTACCGCAGAGGCCGCTGAGAACGCCGAGATCGAATGATAAGCAAAAAGAAAAAATCAAACCCCGAAATAGAGGTAGCGTTACAATTTTTAATGCTGCTCTTTGGTATTTGATCCTTGATTTTATATGCCCTCTGCGCTCTCCGCGATCTCTGCGGTAAGAAATTAGAAGGAAGTCTTATGTGTGTGGCTATTCCGGCAAAGGTTAAATCCATCGAGGGCTTCATGGCCGATGTGGATGTCGGGGGAGTCTCGCGAAAAGTCAGCGTGCAATTGACCCCGGAGGTAAAAAGGAATGATTATGTGCTGGTTCACGCCGGGTTCGCCATTCAAATCATCGATGAACAGGAAGCGCAGGAGACCATGAAGCTGTTCGAGGAACTGGGGGCAATGGAAGAAGAATAAGACGGGATTCAAGATCTCAAGGGGATGTTTAGAAACCAAAGTCCAAAAATCAAAATCCAAAATCAAAATTTGGCTCTGGAAGAGATCTTGATTGAAGGAGAGCCCTTGAACCCTGGAATCCTCGAACCCTGTATTTAATTATGAAGTTCATCGACGAATACCGGGATGGAGAAAAAGCCCGGCCCATCATCGAAGAGATCCATCGCTTGGCCAATGAACCCTTGAGGTTGATGGAGGTCTGCGGAACACACACGGTATCCATTGCCCGATACGGGTTGCGCCAAGCGCTTCCGGAGACGATCGAGCTTATCTCCGGGCCTGGCTGCCCGGTTTGCGTAACTTCCAACGCAGACCTTAATAGGGCCATTCATATGGCCCGGATTCCCGGCGCGGCAGTGGCCACTTTTGGAGATATGGTGCGCGTCCCCGGCTCTGATTCCAGCCTGGCTTTGGAAAGAGCGGTCGGCCGGGATGTGCGGGTGGTTTATTCTCCCCTGGATGGGCTGAAGATGGCGGAAGAAAACCCCAAGATCAATATCATCTTCCTCGGGGTAGGATTCGAGACTACCGCCCCGGCTGTAGCGGCAACAGCCCTGGAAGCAAGAAGTCGGGGGATTAAAAATTTTTTTGTTTTCTCCGCCCATAAAACAGTGCCGAAAGCCCTGAGAGCTTTGCTCAAGTTGGGAGAGATTAAACTGGATGGATTCTTGCTTCCGGGCCACGTAAGCGCCATTATCGGTAGCCATCCTTATGAATTCTTGGCCAAACAATACGGCCTAGCCTGCGTGATTTCTGGCTTCGAACCTCTGGATATTCTTCAGTCTGTGCTGATGTTGACTCGTCAGTTCAAAAACCGCGAGCCCCGAGTGGAGATTCAATACAAGCGCGGCGTGAAACCCGACGGGAATCCCAGGGCTCTGGAAGTGATGGACCGGGTTTTCCAGCCTGCAGACGCGGAATGGCGTGGCCTTGGTTGGATCGAGGGGACGGGTCTGGCTTTGCGGGAAGATTTGCCCGACCTCGATGCTTCCCGGGTTTTCGACATTCCGCTTCCCTCAGCCAAAGAAGCGAAGGGATGCCGCTGCGGGGATGTTCTGCGGGGATTGATTCGTCCGGCGGGATGCGCTCTTTTCGCCAAAGTTTGTACACCCCAGAACCCAGTAGGGCCGTGCATGGTCTCTTTTGAAGGATCATGCGCTGCAGCCTTTAAATATGGTTCATGAATCAGAGTTTTAAGATTTTCCAGGAAACGGACAGAATTCTCTTAGCTCACGGCAGCGGCGGTGAGCTCAGCCATGAGTTGATAACCTCGCTCTTTGTCAAAGCATTCCACAATCTCATCCTCGCCTCGCTCGACGATGGAGCGGTCCTCAAGGTCGAAGGGAAGAGATGGGCTTTTACCACCGACAGCTACGTGGTCACGCCAATATTTTTCCCTGGTGGGGATATAGGAAAACTCGCAGTTTGCGGGACCGTAAACGACCTTTCTATGAGCGGGGCCAAACCGCTCTTCCTGAGCGCAGGTTTCATCATCGAGGAGGGGTTTCCCTTCTCCTCCCTGGAGAAAATCGTCGCCTCCATGCAAAGGACTGCTGCGGAAGCGGGCGTAGAGATCGTCACCGGGGACACGAAGGTAGTTAACCGTGGTGGGGCGGATGGGATCTTTATCAACACGGCAGGGATTGGTTTGATCCCGGAAGGCGTGAATATTTCTGGCAGCAATGCCCGGCCTGGGGATCGGGTCCTTCTCAGCGGAAGCATCGGGGATCATGGCATAGCTATCTTGAGTTCGCGGGAAGGTCTGCAATTCTCGACCACTCTCCAGAGCGATTGTGCTTCTCTGAATGAGTTCGTAGCCAGAATGCTCGAAGTCTCCCCCAAAATCCACTGTCTGCGGGATCCTACCCGCGGCGGTCTATCCACCACGCTCAACGAGCTGGCCCGACAGTCGGGGGTGGGGATCTGGGTGGACGAAGCCCGGATTCCGATCAAAGAAGAAGTAAAAGGAGCCTGTGAGCTTTTGGGCCTGGACCCTTTTATCCTGGCGAATGAAGGCCGGCTGGTAGCAGTCGTCGCGGAAGAGGTGGCGGAAATGATTCTGCAGCGGATGAGAACTCACCCTTTGGGCCAGGAGGCCGCCCTCATCGGGGAGGTGAGAGAAGAGCCGAAGCAAAAAGTCGTGTTGCGCACCCGGATCGGTTTAACTCGCATCCTGGACATGGTGGTGGGGGAGCCACTGCCCAGGATTTGTTAGCCAATACCATTTGATTTAATTTTTTGGGTATGCTATCAAGAAGGTAATTCCCCAAGGAGGGTAATCTATGGAAGAAGCAAAAATTTTGATCGTTGACGACGATCCCGACATCGTCGAAGCCATGAAGATGACCTTGGAGGCGAATAATTATAAAGTCTACACTGCGGCCAATGGGACAGAGGGACTGAGACAAGTGAAGGCGGTGAATCCGAACCTCATCATCCTTGATGTAATGATGGACACCATCACTGAGGGGTTCCAGGTGAGCTATCAGCTCCGCAACCCGGATCCCAAATCTGAGTACGCGCCATACTCCAAAATTCCCATCTTGATACTTACGGCCATCGTCGAAAAGAAGCACATGAAGTTCTCTACCAAGGCCGACGGTGACTTTTTGCCCGTCGATGACTTTGTAGAAAAACCCATTCGCCCCCAGGTGCTTCTGGAAAAAGTAAGGAATTTGCTCAAAAAATAATCTTCCTTTAACCGCAGAGATCGCGGAAAAACCAAAATTAAAAATGCTCCGCACATAGCGCTTAGCCGTTTTTAGGGTGCTCTGCGGTGAATGGATGCCAGGAAATGGAGAGGAAGATGGAGTCCAAGCTGAGAAGCAAAGGTTTGAGTCCGGATGTACCGCAATATTACATCCGTCGAGCGTTATTCAAAGCCATGGGTTTCACGGACCGAGACCTGGAGAAACCATTGGTGGCCATTGCCAACACGTGGAACGAGATTCTTCCCGGGTCTTATCACTTGGACCGCATCGCCCAAGGCGTTAAGCGAGGGGTTCAGGAAGCTGGCGGCATGGCTACGATCTTTAACGTCATGGCGCCCTGTGATGGACAGGGTGCTGGAAATGTAGGGTTTAAATATCTCCTTCCCAGCCGCGATCTGATAGCATCTTCCGTGGAAATGATGATCGAGCACGCCAGTTATGATGCAGCGGTGATGATCGGGACCTGCGATAAGATCATCCCCGGCCTGATCATCGGCGCCGCCCGCTGCAACCTGCCCACCGTGTTAGTTACCGGCGGCTGGATGCCCGTGGGGCACTACAAAGAGGATCGGCTGGACATCTCCTCCATGGGTAAGTATTTCGTCATGCACAAGCAGGGCAGGATTTCGCGGGAGGAATTAAACGTGGTGGAAAGCTGCGCTTGCCCTGGCCCCGGGGCTTGCTGTGTAATGGGAACCGCCAATAGCATGGGCATCGCCGCCGAGGCCTTTGGCCTTTCTCTTCCCGGAAATTCCGGCCTTTGCGCTACGGATGCAGCTCTGGAGCGGCTGGCTGAGGAGGCCGGGCGCAAAGTCATGGAACACGTGAAGAATAATCTTCGCGCCCGGGACATCATGACGGAAGCTGCCTTCCAGAATTTAGTCAAAGTGGCCTGCGCCACAAGTGGTTCTACCAACCTGGCCATCCATTTCCCGGCCTTCGCTCACGAGTTGGGATACTCCTTTACTCTGGATGATTTTGACCGCATCAGCCGGCAGACGCCTTCCATCATGGAGATCAAGCCTTCCCACCCCAATTATCTAATGGAGGATTTTTCCCGGGCCGGCGGCCTTCAGGCGGTCATGAAATCCATGCAGAGCCTCTTGGATACCCGGGTCATGACGGCCACCGGCCAAACCCTGGCCCAAAATCTGGCAAAAGCTGAAATTCGGGATCCGGAAGTGATCCGGGCCCTCAGCAACCCCAGGAGCAAAGAAGGTGGCTTCGCCATCTTAAAGGGCAACCTGGGCATTTCCGTGGTCAAGCAAACTGCGGTTCGCCGGGAGATGCAGAAGCACCGCGGGCCAGCGCGTGTCTTTGAGCAGGAAGAGGATTGCATCGATGCCCTGCTGGCAGGAAAGGTAAAAGAGGGGGAAGTCTTGGTCATCCGCTACGAAGGACCCAGAGGTGGGCCAGGCATGCGGGAGATGGTCATGACCACCTACCTGATCGTGGAAATGGGCCTGGACAAATCAGTGGCCCTGGTGACAGATGGGAGGTTCTCCGGAACCTCTGGAGGCCCCTGCATCGGACACCTCTCGCCAGAAGCCATGGTGGGAGGGCCTATTGCGGTACTGCGCGATGGAGACATCATCGGTATCGACATACCCGCCCGGCGCTTAAATGTAGAATTGAGCGATGGGGAGATCGACAAAAGGAAGGCTTCCTGGAAGCCTCCTCAGCCGAAAGTCACCCACGGCTGGTTGGCTTATTTCGCCAAACACGCCACCAGCGCTGACAAGGGAGCATACCTGGAATAATATCCTTAAGCTGCGGCCCCCTCATCACGGCTGAGTTCGCGATGGAATTTTTCCTCGACTTTTGGTCGTTTTCAGAATATTCAAAGGAAAAAAGCCTATCGCATCTCTCAATCGTTCCTAATTAACCCTGCAACATAACCCCCACCTCATGGAGTATCTTATGGAAGGAAATTTCCAGAAGGTACCGATACCAAGCCTCCATGAGGGGAAACCTTTTCCTTTGGGGGCTTTTCAATTTTTGGAGTGGGTAAGCCCCCGAGCATTAGCGTGTCAAAAAAATCTTTGACTCCAAGTAATATTATACGTATAATATACGTGCAAAGTAGCTTTGCAGGAGGCATTATGCAGAAAAAACTGACTATTACCCTTGATCAGGAAGTCTATTTTGGGCTGCACAAGGTCATAGGGCCAAGGAAAATCAGCAAATTTGTTGAAGATTTGGTCCGGCCTCATGTTATCAAGCATGAACTCGAATCCGCCTATAAAGACATGGCGAAAGACAAAGTTAGGGAAAAAGAAGCCCTCGAATGGTCTGAGACTATTTTAGGAGATATTGCTCATGAAAAGAGGTGAGGTTTGGTGGGTTAATTTTGATCCTGCAATTGGTGGAGAAATCCGAAAAAAGCGTCCTGCGGTTATTGTCAGCAATGATGCTTCTAATAAATTCCTGAACAGAGTCCAGGTCGTTCCTCTCACCAGCAATATCGATCGCCTCTACCCCAGTGAGGCCTATGTCACCCTCAATGGAAAGCAAGGCAAAGCCATGGCCGATCAATTAGCGACTGTAAGCAAATTACGCTTATTCAATAGGGTCGCCACCCTTTCGCGAGATGACATGCAAAAGGTTGGAGAGGCTATCAAAATTCAACTCGATCTCAAATAGAAGCCTAACCTTTCATTCCAGCGGATGGATGCACGCAAAGAGGAGTTAGGTATCGTTGAATCACGACGGTATGAAGTGCTGGAGCAGGTTAAGATAGAATGCATAATTTGCGGTAAGCCATTTATGTTCACCGGCGGTGAACATAAATGGTGCCAAAAACGGGCGCTTACCCAACCTAAACGATGTCCCGATTGTATAGAGCAGGAGCATATGGAGGGGTTAGAAACTGGTAGTTTGGCACTACGCCGGCAGGGGAAATCTGTCTTATCCATCCAATTCAATTAATTTCAGGGGAGCTGAAGAGATGGCTATTTCGAGGAGAGAATTTTTAAGGGTTTCCGGTGGAGCGATGGCCGGTATTCTAACCGGGTGTGCCACAATAGGAGAAATTCCTGGAAGACCGTCGGCCTTACCGAAAATTCCGGAGGGACCCGCAGATCTCATCCTGCGCAACGGGAATATCCTTACTGTCGATTCGCAGGATCGTATCGCTCAAGCGGTTGCACTTTCCAAAGGGATCATCCAAAAGGTGGGTACAGACTTGGAGGTTTCTTCTTTTGTGGGTCCGATAACCCAAGTGATCGACCTAAAGGGAAGAACGGTCACGCCTGGTATTATTGACGCACATAACCATATGATGTATTTCGGTGAACAGAGGAAGTATCAGCTTGATATACGACCTCCCAAAGTCAGGAGCAAAGAGGATTTATTGAGGGTAGTGAAAGAGGCCACCAAGACCAAAGCCGAAGGTGAGTGGATTCATGGCTGCCAGGGTTTTCCTGGGAATATTAAAGACAGCCCCAGCCGGTGGGAATTGGATGAAGTGAGCCCAAAACATCCCGTGTATCTTCCTCATTTTGGTGGGCAATATGCCGTGGTTAATAGCCTGGCGCTCAAAATTGCAGGGGTGGACAAACATACTCCCCAACCCTATGGGGGTAGGATTGAGAAAGATGAGAAGACGGGTGAACCAACGGGACGTATGATTCAATACCCTGCGGAAGACCTGGTCCGGAGAAAGATTCCCAAGACCGCTGACAAAGAATACGAAGAGGCCATACGATATGCGGCCAGTCTCTTTTTGCCTTATGGAATCACGAGTGTGCAGGATGTTATCGTCTACATGCGGAAACATACAAAAATCTATGAGCAGATGGCCGAGAAGCAAACCCTTCCGGTCCGCCTTTATATCCTGGAATACATCGATTCTCTCCAGAGGGCCAGACAAATGGTGACCCTCCATCACCATTTTCATAACCCCATGTGTACCTTTGGAGGTTGGAAGCTGGCCATTGATGGAGGTGAAGCGGGTGGGACGGCATTAATGTATGATAAAAATCTGCCAGGAAGTAAACGCGCCTTTCCGCTCCATCGGCCAGAGGAATTTAAGAAGATCGTGAAACTTCTCCATGAATCCGGGTTTCAGATCTCCATTCATGTCGTCGGGGATGAAGGAATGGATATCTGCTTGGATGCTTATGAAAAGGCTTTCCCATCTGCCTCTCCCTCCAAATATAGACACAGACTTGAACATGCAAATTATCCAACCCAGAAGAATCTTGATCGAATGCAAAAAATGGGGATAGTAGCCAGTGTTCAGCCTTCATGGATCCATCTTTGGGGAGATAGCTATAGGAGTTCAATGGGAGAGGAGATTGCGAATCGGACCATTCCCGTAAAATCGTTTTTGCAGAGGGGCATCCCTGTTGCTTTTAGTTCGGATGTCCCTGCCACTATGGTATTTGAACCCTTCTGGGGTTTCATTGGTGCGGTGACCAGAAGAACTCGGAGTGGACAACTCCTCGTTCCTTCTGAGGCGATCACCATGAAAGAGGCCCTGAGAGCCTATACGTATGGGGCTGCCTTTGCAGCCTTTGAGGAAAAAGTGAAGGGTTCCGTTGAAGAGGGGAAATTGGCCGATCTGGCCGTATGGGAACAGAATCTTTATACAGTCCGGCCAGAACCAAAGGAGATAAGGACCCTCAAGGTTCTCATGACCATCCTGGATGGAAAGATTGTCTACCAGGATAAAAAGGTTTAACTCATTCCAGGAATTGCCAGATTCCAGGTGGGGTCGGGCTTAGGTATCCAGGTACTGACTAGCCATTCTTTCAGGGAATATGCCATTATGGCGAGGAAACCAAGGGTTCATTTCCCCGGGACTTCATCTCCTACAAAAGAACCCCCTCTCTTTCAAAAGAAAATAACCTCGGAATCCGAAAAACAAAACTGAACATTTTTAAGGATTTCCTCTCACCGAACAGAATTATAAGAAGCGTTTGCTCTGATGCAAAATTTTACGCAAATTAGCCAAGAATAATTCAAGCCCGGGCAATGGTGGATCTGCGTTTAGAATCCGGGTGGCTACGGGTCCTGGAGTGCCCTCTCGTTGTTGGGAAGGGATGGAGGAAAATTCTTTCGCTCGAAGAGCCGGATAAAAATACAGCCTTTCCCCCAAAAAATAGGGATTTCACCTTATTTACTGGGGACTTTCTTATGATTATAATGTTTGCAGGTTTTTCCAGGGAGTGGATAGAATTGATAAGCGCATTTAAGGGGAAACAGAAGAATAAGGCTAAATTCGCATCAAAAAGGAGGTACAATGATGGCCCTGGCAGGTTCACAAACTGAAAAAAATTTGAAAGAGGCATTTGCCGGAGAGTCCCAGGCAAACCGTAAGTATCTGGCTTTCGCCAAAAAGGCTGAAGAGGAAGGCTACAGACAAGTGGCCAAGCTGTTCCGGGCAGCAGCCGAGGCCGAGACGGTCCACGCTCATGCTCATCTGCGCGCCTTAGGAGCGATCAAGTCTACAAGAGAGAACATCCAGGAAGCCATCGCTGGCGAGACGCATGAGTTTAAGAAAATGTATCCGGAGATGCTGCAGAAGGCCAAGGCTGAAGGCCCGAAACAGGCAGAGGTCAGCTTTGATTACGCCAATCAAGTGGAAAGGATCCATGCTGCCCTCTACGAGAATGCTCTGGCTAATTTGGGAAAGAACAAGGAAGTGGATTATTACGTTTGCCCGGTCTGCGGGAACACGGTCGAGGAGAAGGCCCCTGCTACCTGCCCCATCTGCAACACTGTCGGCTCTAAGTTCATTAGAATCTCTTGATGCCCTTTGCTAATTTATCCCGAGAATCTTATCGCGGAGAAGAGAGCTTTCCAGAGCTCCCTTCTCCGCTGGTATGCCCGCCACAAAAGAGATCTGCCCTGGCGAAGAAATAGGGATCCTTACCAGATCTTGCTTTCGGAGTTCATGCTGCAGCAGACCCGCGTTGAGACAGTCATCCCTTACTTCCAGCGCTTCCTAAAACTTTTCCCTACCTTACCAGCTTTGGCTCGGGCTTCCTTGCAAAGTGTGCTCAAGGCATGGGCCGGGCTGGGATATTATGCTCGGGCAAGGAATTTCCATAAAGCTGCCAGGATCATCTGTCACGATTTTGGCGGTAAGATTCCATCAACAAAAAATGAACTCCTGAAACTTCCCGGCTTTGGCCCTTACACAGCAGGCGCGGTCGCCAGCTTGGCCTTCAACCAGCCCGCAGCTGCTCTGGATGGAAATGTCAAGCGTGTTCTCAGCCGGCTCTATTGTCAAGAAGCATCCACAGCCAGGCAAACGGACCCGGGGGAGAAGTTCGCGGAGGATTTGATCCCCCCACGCCGGGCTTGCGACTTCAATCAGGCCCTTATGGACCTGGGAGCCTTGATCTGTCATCCCGTACGTCCCCGATGCCCTGACTGCCCGCTGAAAAAATTCTGTGTCGGCCGAGCAACTGATCTTGGCGCCCCCTCGCAACCCTCGCCCCTTGAGGGGGAGGGCGAGGGTGGGGGGTTCGGAGACCAGAATAAAAAGCAAAAAATCAAAAAATTTCGAAAAGAAATCTGGGTGATCGCTCTGATCGAGCAAGAAGGCAAATTTCTTATTCATCGGAATGAAGAAAGGAGGCTTTTAGCCGACCTTTGGCAGTTTCCCTTTACCGTTCTAAGGGCTTCAGAACTGAACCGAGACAAGGGGGGAGATAAGGGAGATTATGATGAGAGGAAAGCCCTCAAAAAAGCTATGCGGCAAAAATTTGGTCTGAAAATCAAAATAAAAGATTCTCTTCCAGTAAAGGAATATTTTTTCACTCACATCCATGCAAGGATGAAACCTTTTCTTTGCTCTTCTCCCAAATCGATCCCTGGGGGATTGAATAAGAAAGATGTCCGCTGGATAAAACTTTCCAACTTTTCCCGCTACCCAGTTTCCACAGCGATGCGCAAAATTGCTGCCCTGATTTCTTCACCCTCCCCAGGAAGGCATTGATCCAGCAATTCCTTAGAAAATGCCCCAATTATCTCCCCTCCCCCGGCGAGTGTCTGCATTAGAGAAACGCCTGGAGAATCATGGGGAACAGATTCAAATAATTTTCAAGGCGATCAAAAAATTAATGGCACCTCCGGAGAAGCCGCAAAGTAAAATCTACTTTCATCCCTAATTCCTTCTCGAGCTTTTATTCTTGCCATTACGCCTCGCGCCTTACGATCTTTTGAACGCGAAACCCGCAACTTGTTGTTTTGACTCAGTCCTTAGTCCTCATCACGCAGCACTTGCATTTATCCCCTTGATTTCATGAAAAATTTTTTATATTATGAATTAAAGGTTCTAACATCACGTTGACCTCAAGCTCAAAAGAGCCCTAATCCAGATGCGGATCTGCTTCTCTTCAGGCTCGGCAACCGTTGGAGTTTTTTCAGGAAATAAAATTTTGGTTAGGCATTTTGGGAAAGAATAAAAGTAGCTGTAACTTCACTAAGAAACACCGTCCTGTGAAACAAAGGCGTAACGAGCTTCAAGACGGCATAAGAGGGAGAGTTTGCCGACAATAAGTGCATTTTACGGGATCTTGATTCAGATGTTCTGGCAGGAGCACGCGCCCCCTCACTTTCATGCACTTTATGGGGAATTCGAGGCCCTGATCGACATTCGGACGCTGGAAGTTATCCGTGGCTCTTTCCCGCGAAGAGCTTTATCATTGGTTATGGAATGGGCAGCTCAACACCGGAACGAACTGATGGAGGATTGGAAACTATGCGAAACCAAACAGAGTCCATACAAGATTCCGCCCCTGGAGTAATTCCTCGTGCACCTTGGCGGGTAGTAGAGGTCCATGCCTTTCCAGGCTACCGTCTCGCTGTGAAGTTCATGGATGGTACGACGGGTGAAATTGATATGTCCCGACTTGTTATGAGCGACAGTGCAGGCATATTTGCTCAGCTACGCGATCCCGAACTATTTACCCAGGTATATGTGGAATATGGGGCGGTCGTGTGGCCCGGTGAAATCGATCTGGCGCCGGACGCGATGTACGACGAGATAAAGAAGCATGGGATGTGGGTTCCGGAATAGAAGCCATGTAATTATTTATCTCTGACCCCATTTACTAAACTCAGCAGATGGAAAGAACAGGGCCAAGGCGGCCCCCACAATAAATAATTTCAAAAAATCGGAAAGGAAGCCGTGATTCCGTATGCATGAGATTATTTTGTTTTTTTCGTTCCTCGGGCCCACGGCCTGGAACCTCGAACCTGAATTTTCAGTCCCGGTCAACGCTTGGAACCTTTTCATGAAATAGAATTTTTGGGTGGGTATTTTGAGAAAGATTAAAAGTAAGTTCACCCGTTCGACCGCGCCAAGCCCCGCCTTTGAAGGCGGGGGATATAAGCGCGGCTCAGGGTGAACCTCGAGCAAGCCCCAGACTTCAGACTGGGGAGTCGAGAGGTTCACTCAGAAACAACGTCCCGGAAAACAGAGTATCAGGAATTCATTCACGTATCCAAACGAACTGCTCACCGCGACCTTACTGACCTCGTGCAGAAACGTGTTTTTGATAAAGTTGGTACAACCGGCAAAGGCACTTATTATATTTTGAGCAAAGGGGCCAGAAAGGGGCCAAAGGGGCCAGCTGAGCAAGTGACCGGCTATCCTGAAAGGAACTCTTGAAGGGGTTGGGATCCCTGAACTGAAGAGGCCAGATAGGGGTCAAAGGGGCCAGGAGTATGCCCGAGAAATATGGGTTCATAAAGGGCTCAAATGGCTCGTCCCATATGCAATCTTGAGAAGCCCGACCCGGGGGAATGAGGCGGAAATGCGCCACAAATACGCCAAATGTGCTACATACTGGACAAACTGGAGATACAAAGCCCGAGGTTATGGCCAGCACCAAGGAATTGGCCCGCAGGCTGGCTGAATTGGAGAAACGTATCGCCAGTCAAGATGAAAACATTCAAACGCTGTTCCAGGCGATCCGCCAACTGATGGCTCCCAAGGAGGCACCAAAAAAGCAAATCGGGTTTCAATTAAAAGAGAAACGCGCTTCTTATTCTGCAGGGGGATGAATTAGGGTTTTAAACATGAAGGATGAGCCTTTTATCGAGAACAAAGATTCGGCCCCCAAAATCATACCTACGGGGTATCGTGACCCCTATGAGATAATGTGATAATTCAAGATCCTGCAAATATTTTCCGAGGTTGAGCATTATGGCGGAACCCCTTGCTGATCAGGTCGTGCGAAAAATAGGTCAGGCTGCAGAACTTTATTATCGGCTTCTGTTAATAGTAGCACCAGTTGGAGCGGGCAAAACTATCGCAATCCAGGAAGTGCAGAAACGGATCGACGTGCCTCTTATTAATGTTAATTTGGAGCTGTCTAGGCGTATGCTCGACCTGACCGAACGTCAGCGGATGCTCCAGCTCCCGCGACTAATAAGGGAGATAGTGGAAGAGACAAAAGGTGATGTGATCCTGCTGGATAACACTGAAATTTTATTTGCTCTCTCCTTTAAACAGGATCCACTTCGACTTCTTCAGGGGCTCGCTCGAAATAAAACATTGGTTGCTACTTGGAATGGTTTTATTATTAAGAATTATTTAACCTACGCTTCTCCAGATCATCCGGAATACAAGCGATACGCTATCCGAGACTTCTTGGTGGCAAGTCCAGAGGTAGTAGCGTGAGAATTATTCACTGATTATGTGAGGATAAAACTAATGAAATACAGCGATCTAATCCATTACGATCCTATCGAGTCGGTAATACAGCTTCGAGATGCCGATGAGGCGACCACCGCCCGACAGCTTGTTAAAACCTATGTTATTTCCGAGGAGATGGCTGAAAGATTCATCACCCTTGTTATACCCCAGCTTCAGCTTGACCAACCCATTGACAACAAGGGCCTCTTGGTTGTCGGGAATTATGGCACGGGAAAGTCCCATCTCATGTCCGTGATTTCCAGTTTAGCCGAAAACGGCGAACTTACCTCTCATCTTAACAACAATGACGTAGCTATTGCGGCGGGGAAAATCAGTGGCCGGTTCAAGGTGGTCCGAACTGAGATCGGAGCTACCACCATGTCCTTGCGGGACATCCTTGTGGCCGAACTGGAGGAACATCTCGCAGCTATGGGGGTAAACTATTCCTTTCCCTCGGCCGCGGAAATACCAAGCAACAAGCGAGCTTTTGAAGAGATGATGGCAGCATTCCACCTGCAATACCCAGACTATGGGTTGCTTCTGGTCGTGGATGAATTATTAGACTACCTGCGCACGCGCAGGGACCAAGAACTCATCCTTGATCTGAACTTCCTTCGGGAGATCGGGGAAGTCTGCAAGGACCTTCGCTTCCGTTTTATAGCGGGGATTCAGGAGGCCATCTTCGACAGTCCCCGCTTCTCCTTCGTGGCCGACAGTATTCGCCGGGTGAAAGACCGTTTCGAGCAAATTCTCATCGCTCGTAAAGACATCAAGTTCGTTGTTGCCGAGCGTTTGCTCAAAAAATCTGGAGAACAGCAAGAAAAAATTCGGGAGTATCTTACCCCTTTTGCCAAATTTTATGGGCACATGAACGAGCGCATGGATGAGTTTGTCCGCATCTTTCCGGTACACCCTGATTATATTGATGTTTTTGAACAGATAAGGGTAGCTGAAAAACGTGAGGTTCTAAAAGCTCTCTCCCTGGCGATGAAAAAACTGCTTAACCAAGAGGTTCCAAAAGACAGGCCTGGCCTGATCGCCTACGACAGCTATTGGATGAACCTGCGCGATAACCCATCTTTTCGGGCGGTTCCGGACATCAAGGCAGTTATCGATTGCAGCCAGGTGCTGGAATCGCGTATCCAACAGGTTTTCACTCGCCCCCCTTATCAAAGCATGGCGCTGCAGATCATTCGTGCCCTGTCGGTCCATAGGCTGACAACAGGCGACATTTATGCACCACTGGGCGCTACGGCCCAGGAGCTCCGCGACACTCTTTGTCTTTATCAACCAGGCATTGAGGAGTTGGGGGGTGACCCGGCTGACGATCTACTTTCCCAAGTGGAAACGGTGCTGCGGGAAATCCATAAAACAGTAAGTGGGCAGTTCATCTCGTCCAATCCTGACAACCGGCAGTATTACCTCGACCTCAAGAAGACCGACGATTTTGATGCCTTGATCGAGAAGCGCTCTGAGAGCCTCGATCCGTCAAAGTTGGATCAATATTATTATCAGGCTCTGCGCCAAGTAATACTGGAAAATCCAAACGCCCCATTCTACAAGGGAACTTATCAAATATGGGAACATGAGCTTGAATGGATTGAAAGAAAAGCTACACGCCGCGGATATTTGTTTTTTGGGACACCAAACGAACGCCCCACGGCCATTCCGCCGGCGGATTTCTATCTCTACTTCATCCAACCTTTCGAACCTCCGCACTTTAAGGATGAGAAAAAACCTGACGAGGTTTTTCTACGCCTGGCCAACACCGACGAAACCTTCCGCACAGCACTCAGGAATTATGCCGCGGCGCTTGACCTGGCATCCACGTCTTCGGGACATGCCAAGGCCACTTACGAATCAAAGGCATCGAGTTTCCTGAGAGATTTGGTGCAGTGGTTTCAGAAGCACATGACCACGGCCTTTAATGTCACATACCAGGGGCGTACAAAATCCCTTCCCGAATGGGCAAAGGGCAAATCCATCCGCGAACTGTCAGGAATAGCCTCCCACGAACGCATCAATTTCCGCGATCTAATAAATACGATCGCTGGAATTTGCCTGGAAGCACATTTTCGAGACCAGGCCCCCGAGTATCCATTCTTCTCGGTTCTCATTACCGGAGCCAACCGGGCCCAGGCCGCCCAGGATGCCCTGCGGGCCGTTGCCGGGCAGATGCGAACAAAGCAGGCCACCGCCATATTGGACGCCCTGGAGCTTCTCGACGGAGAGAGGCTTGACCCGTACCGTTCCAAGTACGCGAGTCACATCCTGGAGATTGTGAAAAAGAAGGGCCATGGGCAGGTTGTCAATCGATCTGAACTGATCCAGGATATCCTTGGAGTCGAATACCTGGCTCCCCAGAGATTACGGCTCGAACCGGAATGGGTGGTTGTAGTCCTAGCGGCATTGGTTTACTCCGGCGACCTGGTTTTAGCCATTCCTGGCAAGAAGTTTGATGCTACGGGCCTTCCTCAAATGGCTGGAACAGGCGTCGAGGAACTAACCCAATTTAAGCATATCGAACGGCCAAAGGAATGGAACCTGCCGGCCCTCAAGGCCCTTTTCGAGCTGCTCGATCTCACTCCGGGAATGGCGCAACTGGTCACTCAAGGGAAGGATGAGCCGGTTCAAATGCTGCAAAAGGCAGTGTCAGGGATAGTCCAGCGGCTTGCACTCGGGCAGCAAAGCCTACTGACCGGGATGTTCTTCTGGGGCCGCAACCTCCTTGGCGAGGACGAAGCCCAGAAGCTGCGCTCCCGGCTGGAACAGACCAAGACCTTCCTGGAATTCCTTCAAGCCTACACCTCGCCCGGCAAACTCAAGAACTTCCGTTACGACACACAGGAGATTGTAGGTCATCGAGACGGCCTCAAGGGACTCAAGGAGATGGAGTCTCTTCAAGAGCTTATAACAGCCCTTGGGAAAACCGCATCCTACTTAACGACGAGTGAAGCGGTTCTTCCGGTAGAAAACGAATGGACTAGAAAGATGCAAGCGGCGCGGGACGAAGTTATCGCCCAAATCACCAACCCGGACATACGCGGAGAGGCGTCCTTCCGCCAACAGACCCTGCGCAAGCTTACTGAGCTAAAGAAAAGCTACGTTCGTGCCTACCTTGGGTTACATACCAAGGCGCGGCTCGGTGTGAAGGAGGACAAGCGCAAGACCCAGCTTATGAGTGATGAGAGGCTCAAGATCCTTCAGAAGCTTTCTACAGTGGATCTGATGCCTCGCCAGCATCTGACCGATTTCCAAAATCGGCTGGCGGGACTTAAAGGCTGCTTTGCCCTTACTGAGCAAGACCTGGATGCTTCGCCCGTATGTCCGCACTGTAACTTCAAGCCCGCCGCTGAACCGCCATCGATTCCCGCGAGTAAGGTGCTTGACACCCTGGACGATGAGTTAGACAAGCTGGGGGACAACTGGACTCAGACGCTCCTTACGAACCTGGAAGATCCTACGACCCGGGACAACCTGGACCTCCTTAAACCAAAATCAAGGAAGCTTGTGAATGGCTTCCTCATGGATCGAAAGCTACCGGCCGAGCTAACCCATGATTTCATACAGGCATTGCAGGAGGTCCTTTCCGGACTTATCAAGGTGCCGGTTAAAATTGCGGATTTGCGCGCAGCGCTTTTAGCTGGGGGTTCCCCGGCCACTCCGGCAGAGATGAAAAAGCGTTTCGAAGAATACCTGGATCAACTGACCAAGGGCAAGGAACCCAACAAGGTTAGGATCGTTCTGGAATAAAATAATGAATAGAGATGAACTGATCGAACGGCTGAAAGGATACGAGTGGAACGACATCGAATTTAAGCAGGGGCGTCGTGGAGTCCCCGAAGATGCTTACAGCACGGTATCGGCCTTTGCCAATACGGCAGGTGGGTGGTTGGTCTTCGGCGTTAAGCAATCCGGAAATCAATTGGAAGTCGTTGGTGTAGAGGAGGTTGACAAGATCCAGAGCGATTTCTTGAGCTGCCTTCGAGCGGGAGACAAACTTAATCGCATTATCGATGTACAAGGTAAGTTATATACCATCGATGGAAGTCCCGTGCTTGCTTTTTATATCCCCGAAGTATCTCGAACGCAAAAGCCAGTATATCTCAAAGGAGACATCCGCCAGTCGTACATCCGGCGCGGAGGTGGGGATGAACGATGCACTCCTAAGGAGATCGAGCGATTTTTGCGGGATGCCTCCACTCAGCCGTTTGACAGCGAATCGATTCCGGATATCGATCCGCAAAAATTCTTTGATGAGCGGACCTTGGCCTGGTATCGCCGACGGTTCAATGAAAGAGAACCGGGAAGGCATGAAACGTTGAATGATCGAGAGTTCTTGCTGGAATGGGGATTAGTCCTCGAAAAGGAAGGAAGCTTAACAGCCACACGGGCAGGGATCCTGCTCTTCGGAAAAGGACGGTATGTGCGACAGTTGCTTCCAAGGCCCATAGTCGATTTCCAAATCATTCAGGAACGATTTGAGGACTGGAACCCCGACCGCCGGTGGGCGGACCGAATCGTCGCAGAGGACAATATCATCCAAGCGTGGCTTGCCATTGTTGAACGGTACATGAAATTTGCCGATCGGCCTTTTGAGATCGATGCGACCACGCTTCGTCGCCACGACGAGCCCCCGGATTACATCAGTTTTCGCGAAGCAGCCATAAACCTGCTGATACACCAGGATTATGGCGATTTCGGTCGACAGGCGCAGATCCAGATTTTTCGCGACCGCACGCGCTTTTGGAACCCGGGCGATGCCTTTGGAACCCTCGACCAGCTCCTGGATCCGGGAGCCAAGGAGCTGCGCAACCCGAGCATCGTAGCGGCCTTCCGCCGGATAGGACTCAGTGATCAAGCCGGAACAGGGATTCGGGCTATCTACCGAAACTGGCGTCATCTTGGTAATATTCCACCGGAGATGGTCAACCAGAGATCCGAAAAGGCCTTTGAGCTGACGCTGCTGAAAGAGCCGCTTTTATCAGATAATCAGAAACGCTTTCAGAAGGAACTTGGCGTGCACTTAAGCGATACAGAGGCAGACGTGTTTTCATTTGCATTTCGTGAAGAACGGATCACATTGACGGACGTGAGGGCGATTGGCGGGTTAAGTAAAACGGATGCGATTGCAGTCTTAGAACAACTGGTTGTCCAAAAACTTCTCGAACCAATCGAACAGAATAAAATCTATGCTCTCACGCCCAACCTGCGAGAACGATATCTTGGAACCCTGCCTGAAAAAGGGGCAGAGTCAGGGCTAGAGTCACAGCCAGAGTCGCGGCCAGAGTGGCAGCCAGAGTCATTAAAGCACCGGGTGTTGTCGCTTCTCGGCAAATCGCCCGCAGGGAAAGCTGAGCTGGCCCGAGGTTTGGGTCAAAAGAAAGTGTCGGGTCAACTAAACAAGGTTATTCGAGGACTCTTGAATGAAGGACTCATTGAACAAACCATTCCGGAAAAACCTCAAAGCCGCTTTCAAAAGTACAAACTCACCGAAAAAGGTCGAGCTGCTGTTTCTCGCTCAAAATAGGAGATCCTTCTGTGGCTAAAGCCAGGCGACCTGTATCCCAATCTGAAAGGCTTTTCGCAGACAAGCAAAAGGATTTATTTGAAAAATCTTATGAGGAGAAGCTACAGTCAGAGAAAAACAAGCCGGTCGAATGCCTCGGGATGATATTCCAGAATGACGAAGAGCGGAGGAAATACTTCCTCGAGAAACTGCGTGAGAAACTAAAGGACCCGGAATTTCGCAAGATCGAGGGATTTCCTATCGGTACGGACGAGGACATCCTAACCTTGTCTGACCCGCCATACTACACCGCCTGCCCGAACCCGTTCATCGAGGACTTCATCAAGCACTACGGCAAGCCCTTCGACCCAGCGACTGACAACTACCGACGAGAGCCGTTTGCAGCGGATGTGAGCGAAGGCAAGAACGACCCAATCTACAACGCTCACTCTTACCACACCAAGGTTCCCCACAAGGCCATCATGCGATACATCCTGCACTACACTGAACCGGGAGACGTGGTTTTCGACGGATTCTGCGGGACCGGTATGACGGGACTGGCGGCCCAGATGTGCGGAGACAGTGCAATAATCGAGTCTCTGGGCTACCGAGTGGCCAAAGATGGAACCATCTCTCAACAGGAAAAGGAGGAGAACGGGAAGACGGTCTGGAAACCATTCTCCAAAATGGGCACACGCCGGGCTGTCTTGAGCGACCTCGCCCCCATCGCTACATTCATATCTGCTAATTATAATACTCCATGCCCTTCCAAGGTATTCAAGAAGGCCGCTGATGCTTTAGTTGCTTATCTGAAAACTCAATGGAGCTGGCTCTATGAGACACTCCATACTGACGGCAAGACGAAAGGACATATTCACTATTTAGTGTGGAGCGACATTTTTGTGTGCCCAAGCTGCACTCAAGAAATTGTATTCTTCGATGCAGCATACTCCATCGGCGCAGGCAAGCTGAAAGACGAATTTCACTGCCCGCATTGTGGTACAACTCTTGTGAAGTCCGGCTTGGAACACGCTACAGAAACCAACTATGATCCTATTCTCAAGAAGAGCCATAAGCATAATAAGCAAATTCCTGTATCCATCATTTACAGTATCAGGGGTAAAAGATATGACAAAGTCCCAACAGAAGAAGATCTCAAGACACTAAGAAAAATCGAAAAGTTATTATCAGACGAAGCTTTATCATCCCATCCCATGATGCATAAAGGTGGCGAGGGATGGGGAGCTATTTGGCGCGCAGGATACCACTTCGGAGTTACACATACACATCACTTTTATACTCACCGGAATTTCCTTATTATCGCCAAAGCTTGGGAGCACAGCACCATTTCCCAGCTTCGCTGGGCAATAACCGGTATTCTTAATTATGTGAACAAAAAACAGTCTTTTACTGGCGGTGGTGGTGGGATGCCCGGTGTTTTATATATCGCATCCCTTGTCCAAGAAAAGAATGTTATAGAAGTCCTCGAGCGTAAAATACGCTCTCTTCTTTCTGTTTTCGACCCAGATTTTAGAATCAAGGGCAGTATTCTTAATACTACACAATCGTCGGGGGCAATTGAATGTCTTGATGCATCCTCTGTTGATTACATATTTGTCGATCCGCCATTCGGAGGAAACATTATGTACTCGGAGGGAAGCTTTCTTTGGGAGTCATGGTTGAAAGTGTTTACAAATAGTGAACCAGAAGCCATTGAAAATCCAATTCAGAAAAAACAACTAGTCCAATATCAGGAATTAATGACGAGGTGCTTCCAAGAATTCTTTAGGGTACTGAAACCTGGAAGATGGATGACTGTGGAATTTCATAACTCTCAGAATAGGGTTTGGAACGCTATCCAGGAGGCTCTGCTGAAAGCAGGATTTGTTATCGCTGATGTTCGGACTTTGGATAAGAAGCAAGGGAGTTTCAAACAGATCACGGCGGCCGGTGCCGTTAAGCAAGACCTCGTCATTTCTGCTTACAAGCCCAACGGGGGACTTGAGGACCGCTTCAAATTGACCGCCGGAACCGAAGCTGGCATCTGGGACTTCGTCCGCGCTCACCTGAAGCAACTCCCTGTTTTCGTCCCCAAAAATGGCCAGGCCGAGGTCATCGCCGAGCGCCAGAATTACATGCTCTTCGACCGCATGGTTGGTTTCCATGTCCAGCGCAGCGTCACTATTCCTCTGTCTGCCAGCGAGTTTTATGCCGGGGTCGCCCAGCGCTTCTCCGAACGCGAGGGGATGTACTTCATACCCGAGCAGGTGGCGGAATACGATAAGAAGCGCATGACCGTGAAAGAATTGATCCAACTGGAATTAGCGCCATCGGACGAACACTCTTCCATACTCTGGTTGCGGCAACTATTGAAGGAAAAGCCCCAGACCTTCCAGGATATTCATCCTCAGTTTCTCAAGGCAATTGGTGGCTGGGGAAAACACGAAAAGCCGCTGGAGCTTTCCGAACTGCTGGAGCAAAACTTTCTGCTCTATGACGGCAAGGGCGAGGTGCCAAGCCAGATCCATAGCTACCTATCAACCAACTATAAGGAACTTAGAAACCTTGCCAAGGACGACCATTCTCTGCAAGCGAAGGCAAAGGATCGATGGTATGTACCCGACCCCAACAAGGCAGGCGACCTGGAGAAGCTCCGCGAGCGGGCCCTGCTGCGCGAGTTTGAGGAATACCGTGCGGCGAAGCAGAGGGTTCTAAAAGTGTTCCGCCTTGAAGCTGTCCGTGCAGGATTCAAGAAGGCGTGGCAGGAGCGCGACTATGCTACCATCATCGCCGTGGCCCGCAAGATTCCAGAGAACGTCCTCCAGGAAGACCCAAAACTTTTGATGTGGTATGACCAAGCAATGACACGCACGGGGGAAGAATAAGCTATGTTAAATCGGACAGTGCAGCCTGTCCACTTTGAAGACTTCGACGGTCATCAGTTTGAACGACTTGTCTTTGCCTACCTGCTCAGAACGGAGAATTGGCTGTCCATCGAATGGTATGGGCAGGCCGGCAGCGATTCGGGAAGAGATATTTGGGGAGTCAGAGACCGTGACAAGTTTCCCCAAGGAGAGAAAGTATGCGTCCAATGCACCAACCAGAAGTCCCTTACGTACAAGAAAGTACGAGAAGATTTTGAGAAGATTCTTAAAGGACCTAACGGAAAACCCGATGCCTTCGTTATTGTTGCCGGTGGAACGGTGTCAGCAGCCCTGAGAGATAAGATTAAGAAACTCTGTGAAAAGAAAAGGGTCTATACATGCGAGATTTCGTCTGGGAAGGAATTTGAAGAACGACTAAGGGCAAAAGCGGAGGGTTTGCTGAAGCGTTTCATCGAAGGAGAAGAGTTTCCCGAAGCTCCCGCTAACCTTCGTGACTTCGTGGAAGCGATTGATCCACAGTCCGACGAGGAGATTCTCGCTCTTATGGCTGGACTCTTCGACAGGCCCGCCTTCTATACCCCTTTCAATCAAGAGAGTTCAATCCCAGCTTTCAAAAAAGCGATCACCGACACGATTGAAGCTCTGAACACCGGAATTCACCGCCTAAGAGATGGAACAGAAATCCGTCGCATCCCAAGCAGGCACGCAATCCAATCAGCCGAGATCAAGAGGATACTGTCACAGATTGAACGAATGCTTTGTGAACTCCGCGCCAAATACGACGAATACATCAAGCATGAAGAAATCCGCCTGTGCGGCTGCAATGTTCCTGATTGCCCTGTCTTTTCAGTTTCCCCTCGCGCAGCTCGTGAAATGGACCGCCTACGTGAAGAAATACTGGCGACTTTTCGTAGATTGTATCCCGCTTTTACCGCGAGACTTGGCTGGAGGCATTGGGACTAATGGGCGAATGGTACTACAGCCTCAAACACGGGCAGCTTTGCCAGGTCACCAAAACCCAGATACTATGGGGTAGCGTCCAGGCTGCATGGGGCATGCATGAGTAGCTGGCGCGATCAAATCCTCAAGGAGTTTACCCCGAAGGTCGCAAGACTCACGCTCGTGGCGGATCCCGATGGTCTACTGCTTGAGGAAGGGATTCTCGAAGCAATCCGGGAACGGGGCTTCGAGCTGATTCCCTTTGAGGACCACGTCGCTTTCCGCTATGCCTATGAATCAAAATTCCGTTCCCGTTGGGATCGCGGTGAGCAGACGGACCTGCCTGCGCCGGGACGCGGGAAGTTCTTTGTGTATGTTTTGAAATGCTCAGACAATTCTTTTTACATAGGGCAGACAGACGACATTCCTCGTCGATTAAGACTGCACAAGGCCGGTGAGGTTTCTTGGACATCAAAACATCTGCCGGTAGAGATTATTCATTGGGAGGAGTTTGACTCTCGCAAAGACGCGGTTGAACGTGAAAAGGGGTTGAAAACAGGCTTTGGACGAAAGTGGCTAAAACGAGAATTTGAACATGACCGACTGGCGGCGCGGCAGGCAGGCTTGGTGGTTGTGCTGCATCCTCCGGCCAGCAACCTCGGCTCCTTGCCCTATGATCTGCTCCAGGCTGGTCGTAGACTCTCTTTCAGTCTGGGTGATATCTTCCCTAACCTCAGCTACCCGGTTATTGCCGATCTGAACAGAGGAGATCTTGACGCCCTGTTTGACGCCCAGAAAAAGCATGCGCCCGGCACGATCGGAGACAACGCCACGAAGGAATTCGTCTTGCGGCACGTTTTCGAGATCGTACCCGAGCTTATCCAACAGCCATCGGATCTCCTCAGAGCTCTTCTACGCCGTCATTATCGCGGACAGCGGATTCCGGCCATCCTTGACGAACGATTCATCCAGATCTTGCGGCAGACTGACATGTTTGATGATTGGCCTCTTGAAATCATCATCCATGACCGGGAGGCCTTCTTCGCCTTTCTGCAAGAGCGCTGGCCAGTATTCCTCGACAGTGTAGCCACCAAAACCGAGCCCGATTTACGGGAAGCCCAAAAGCCGTATGGGTTTGCAATCAGCGGGCCCGTCGACCTGCCATTTGATCACCATGACATCCGAATCTACATCGATAGTCTGTTCCTTGAGGGGCTGCTGCAATCAGTACCCCACGAGCATGCGGATGTCCTTTCCAAAACGTGGCTGAGCATCGGCGTTCGAACCGATCCATCCCAAGATTGGTCCCGTCGCCTGACAAAGCTCGTCGAGAACCTACAGGCCTCTATTCCGCCCCAAGATGCTCGGCATGCAGAATGGTTCCATTTTGCCCGTGGTTGGGCGGAACTGGCGGTGCTGGCACATGACCCGGACGCCACTCTTGAGGAGCATGCGAAACAAGAAATAGAGACTTTACAGTCTCAAGTGGATGACGCACTTACTGCCTGGTTGGTAAGGAGATACGCGGGGCTCATCAATTTGCCGCCTGTACCACCGGTCATGCTGCACCATCTCCTGCGATTCCTGGCTCGTCATTTGGGTGAGAATCGAAACCAAAAGGTGGCGCTGCTTTTGGTCGATGGGCTTTCCCTCGACCAGTGGATCGTTGTCCGGGATTCCTTATTGCCCAAGAGACCCAACATCCTAATCCGTGAGCATACGATATTCGGCTGGATTCCAACGATAACCTCGGTATCGCGCCAAGCAGCCTTGGCCGGCAAGCCCCCCATCTATTTTCCGAACAGCATCCATACCACAAATAGTGAACCGATTCTGTGGGCGCAATTCTGGATGGACCAAGGACTTTCGCAGCATGAAGTCGCCTATGCCAAAGGGTTAGGAGATGGCAGCCTGCAGCAAATGGAGGAGCTTCTGGCACATCCCAAAATAAGGGTGATTGGGCTGATCATCGACAAAATCGATAAGATCATGCATGGCATGGAATTAGGCATCGCGGGAATGCATAATCAAGTGCGCCAATGGGCCCAGCAGCCTTACCTTGCAGATCTTCTGGATCTACTCTTGGGCCGAGGCTTTCGTGTTTTTCTGGCTTCCGACCACGGCAACATCGAAGCTGAAGGGTGCGGCCGACCGGAGGAAGGGATAGTTGCTGATCTACGCGGTGAGCGAGCGCGGGTTTACTCGAACCGACTTCTTTTTAAACGTATGAAAGAGAGCTTCCCGAGTGCCCTGGAATGGGCGCCGATTGGTCTTCCGGAGGACTATTTCGCCCTCATAGCCCCGAACCGCATGGCATTTGTTCACAAAGGAGACCGGATTGTCAGCCACGGTGGCATTTCCATTGAAGAAGTTATAGTCCCTTTCATCGAAATAGAACGGAAAAGAATATGAATTTCCAGGCCAATGAGATCGGATTCAGCCAAAGAGTAAGACTTGAATGGCTCGAGGAGACCGCCAACCTGGTTCTTGCGGGGAACGGCAAGGCCGCCATTAACTCGGCATTACAGATTCTTCTTAAGGACAAAGTTTCCGTAGGCGGCACTGCCGAACGTGGCAACCGGGAGAAAATCATAACCATTTTAATGAGGATCTGGCTCAATGCTTCTGTGGAGATGGAAGCCCTTCGAAGCGATGGACTGGAACTGCTGAAACGCCTTCCTCGACCGGACCGAATCGCGGTTCATTGGGGGATGGTGATGGCGGTTTATCCCTTTTGGGCGGCCGTGGCCAGCCAAGTCGGCCGCCTTCTTAAGCTTCAAGGTACGGCTGCCGCAAGGCATATTCAGCGAAGGATGCGGGAACAATTCGGAGAACGCGAGACAGTGTCCAGAGCCGCCCGGCGCGTCCTTCGCTCCTACGTTGATTGGCGCGTTTTAACCGAAACCGCCCATAAAGGCGTTTATAAGCAAGGTCTATTACAGCCAATTCATGATCCTAAGCTGGTTGCATGGCTTATCGAAGCATCGCTTTATACTCGTCCTGACCGTTCAGGAGAGCTTAAAGATCTGCTTGAAAACACAGGTCTTTTCCCTTTCCGCCTAAATCAGATATCCGATAAAAAGCTAATTGCCGCATCGGCCCGCCTGGAAATAATGCGTCACGGGGTTGATGATAATTTAATAATGTTGCAGTGAGATATTCATCTCGTAGTGCGTCAAGCATACACGGCGGTACGAAAAGGAAGGGGTGTCAGGTCTACGTGCAGCCCTTAAAGCTTTCCATCTTGCAGATGAAAGTCCTGCCCCAGGAATTGCCTACTTCACTGGAGCCTGATATCCAATTTAGGAGGAGGTGACGAATCCGATTATTATTCTTTATGTTAGTTTCTTTTTTGGGGAAGAAAGTTGATTTTAAGGCGATATTCTGATATATTCTGATTATCAGAATAAGGAGGAAAATCCATGGAGAATATTGCCACTGTTCCGAAAGTTGTGCGCATCAGGTCCAGGGGCCAGTTGACTATTCCCCAAGACATCCGGGAGACCCTCCAGCTCGATGAGCGCACCGGTATCAACATCTTTCGAGTTGGCCGGGTATTGATACTTACGCCCAAGCGATTGGAGCGGGCCTCGCTGGCCACTGAGGCGGAGCGGGAAATGAAGCGGGAGGGGATCCGACTGAAAGATTTAATTGCCGATTTGAGGGTCCAGCGGAAACGGTACTTTGAAGAGACCTACTCCAAAGATTAAAGTTTTTATTGATACGAATGTCCTCATTGCTGGGCTGGCATCGGTCACAGGAGCGTCGGCCGCCATCTTAGATCTCTGCGAAGCAGAGGTTATACAGATGGTGGTCAGCCGGCAGGTTCTCGTTGAGGCAGACCGGAATATCACGGCCAAACTGCCCGGGATAGTTAGCCGGTTCCGGCAATTCATCCAGCGCCTGGCCCCCCTGATGGTGGAGGACCCGAGAGCGGATGAAGTGAAAAAGGCGGCCAATCTGGTTGATCAAAAGGATGCACCAATATTGGCCGCGGCGCAGGCTGCAGGGGTGGATTTTTTGGTTACCTTGGACAAAAGACACTTTCTTGCTTCGGGATGGGGGTCAAAATTTGGGATCAAAGTGGTAAGTCCATTAGAATTTTTAAAATTTTTTGAGGGATTATATCTGGAGAAATAGCCTTATTGCTCCCAGAGGCAGAAAAAAGAGGATTTGGGGGCCAGATCCTTGGGGGATAAAGGGGACGTTCTTTCTGAATGAACTTGCAGATAATTTTGGGAAGGGGGGCGCCCTTAAATAATTCAGTTTCTTAGCGATCGATCCCTAGGAAGATGGGGTAGTAGTGGAGAATCTGCACTTTACAGAAATAATCTATTTTACATGTGACCACGATATGATAGAATGTAGTCACAAAAGGTAGAGCGACGCATGTGGGGGGTAATGATGAAGCAAACGAGGGTAAACATACGCGAGCTCAAGAGCAGGTTGAGTCATTACCTGCGGCTGGCCAAGGCTGGAGAGTCGGTGGAGATCATGGAGCGGGGCACCCCGATAGGCCGCATCATTCCCACAGCATTTCCAATTCAAGACCGGATTGAGGCAATGGCCCAGTCGGGCTTATTGCTCTGGAACAAGCGCAAACTGAAGCGCATGCTGCCTGTCGCGAGGGTCCGCGGAAAACGAACCGTGGCTGAGCTCCTGATTGAGGACCGCCAATGATCGCCTATCTCGACGCCAGTGCGCTGGTCAAGCGATATGTGGCCGAGGCGGGTTCTGCCGAGGTCATAGAGCTGATCGGTCAGGCCGAAGCTGTCGGTACGGCGGTCATCAGCCGGGCGGAAGTGGCCGCAGCCCTGGCCAAGGCTTCGCGTATTCAGGTTTTGCCGCGGGACGAGGCGGTTTCCGCCTTGAAGGTCTTCAACAGGGATTGGGAAGACCTTGTCCGCCTCCAGATGACGGAGGGCCTCGTGTCTCGCGCCGCCTCCCTTGCCTGGGATTACGGTTTGCGTGGCTACGATGCGGTTCACCTGGCGTCCGCTCTTTTCTGGCAGGATATGCTGGGTGAGGCCATTACGGTGGCGAGCTATGATCGGCAGCTCTGGGAGGCGGTAAAGGCCAATGGCCTTATTGCATGGCCGGTGAAGGGGGACACCCTTAGATAATTCAATTGCCCGCCATGTAAAAGGGGTCAGTGTATTTGGAGGTGGGGTCTTGGTGCAGCCCTTGATAATTTTTTTGCGGATGAGAGTCCTGCCCCAGGAATTGCCTATTTGCCTGGTGGGGCTTTCCCAGAAAGGGGACGGTGCAGGTAGGCTTATCAATGGAGAAATAATTCATAGAGTCAAGAAGGAGGGCCAAATCTTTGTTCTTGAATTGCTGGAAAACATGGGAAAATCCTTGAAATCCTCGCCTCCCATCGCCTACCTCGATGACATCCAATACCGTAATTTCCCCGGCGAAACCTTCCGCGTCCTGAAAGAGGCCGTGAAAAGGATGAATATAGAATATAGAATAAAAAAGGCTTGATGTGGTGTACGTTTTCATGTACGCTTATTATTGAGGTGAGAAACATGACAACAATTAAAGCAACGGAGGCCAGGGCGAGGCTTTATAAATTGCTCGACGAAGCCGCCGAATCCCATGAGCCAATTCAGATTACAGGCAAGAGGGCAAACGCCATCTTAATCTCTGAGGACGACTGGCGGTCTATTCAAGAAACCCTCTATCTCTTATCCATTCCAGGTATGAGAGAATCCATTCGTAAGGGCCTTAAGACATCTGTTGAGAAGTGCAGCGAGAAGCCTGGATGGTAAAGTGGAAGGTTATTTATACCAGGCAGGCTCAGAACGATGCCAAGAAGATTGCTGAAGCAGGTCTGAGGCCGAAAGCAGAGAAGCTGCTCACCATCCTTTCAAAGAATCCATTTCAAACACCGCCTCCTTATGAGAAATTGCTTGGAGATCTTTCCGGAACCTATTCACGCCGCATCAATATTCAACACCGACTCATTTACCAGGTTTTGAAGGAATTGAGGACCGTCAAAATCATCAGGATGTGGACGCATTATGAGTAGTCCATGTCTGGGCATCTGGGTCGGACCTGGCTGAACATTGGATATTGTACAAGAGCACAATAAAAAGGGGTTATTATTGGACCTTAGAATGGCATTTTTGACCCCCCAATCATCCTTCTAAGACGACAGAAACAGCAACTGGGAACCGACGCTATTTCCTCGTTTGTTCCATTGCACATCTTATGGGGCAGATTTTGGCCGCAAAAAAAAGGGGGAATTAAAGGGGAAAAGGCTCAGCCATGGAAGTAAATCTTTTTCATAATCAAGGAGTTGGCGAGGTCCGACCCGAGGTGGCAGTTTATTATAGGCGCCTTACATTTTTCTTAATCGCTTCTGGACAGACTTCACCTTATCTCCGAGGGAGACCTTTTTATCCCGCCGGTCATCGATATGAATAATGGTATAGACTCGTTTGATTCCTTTTTTAAAAGGTAACTCGTGAAGTTTTTTGGCCAGCGCGAAAAGCTCACCCGCCTTTCCTTCCACGATCGTGCCCATATCGTGCAACTGGTGGGGCAACTTTTGAGTTTTTAAGTATCTGTGAATTTCGGCTACATAGACACTGATGCTTGTTCCCTCGCTTACCCTCGGCATGATGATGATCTGCATTAGAGCCATTTTTTTCTCCTTTCTTTTTGGTGTTCTAAAAAAATAACCACAGAGACCCCCTCCCAACCCTCCCCCTCAAGGGGGAGGGAGAGGGTGGGGGTTGTCAGGCATCGCGGTTTAAGATAGGATCGGTTTATGAAAAGGATCTGTTTCAAGTTTTGGGTTGCGCGTTTGGCCTTTTAATTTTCGCAATTTTGTTATTTTATCATGGGACAGAAGGAAAACTCCAAACCTAAGCTTTTTTACGGCTGGGTCATCACGGGCGTTGTCTTTTTAAACCTGGCCATGGCCTATGGAGCCCAGTACTCTTTCGGAGTTTTTTTCCCCTCCCTGATTGATGAATTCGGATGGAATCGACAGAGTATTTCAGGCGCTTTTTCTCTCTATACTTTTATGTACGGTATCCTGGCTGTAATTCTGGGACCCTGGGCAGACCGTTTCGGCCCGAGAATTGTTCTAATCTTCGGCAGTGCCTGTTTGGGGATAGGGATCGGATTGATCAGCCAGGTCAAAGCTGTCTGGCACATTTACGTCTTCTATGGTCTTCTCGCTTCTTGGGGGATGAGCGCTGCCTACATCACTGCCGGCCCCACCGTCGTGAAGTGGTTTGTGGCCAAACGCGGCGTAGCCTTAGGACTCGCCCAGTCCGGCCAGGGAGTGGGGATCATCCTCATTCCCCAGTTGACCGGCGCCCTGATTAGCGCTCTCGGGTGGCGTTTGGCCTGTATGGTTCTCGGCGCATCTGTCTTTATCGTTTTGCTGACAATGTCTCTCTTTTTGGTCGGCCAACCTGAAAAGATGGGGCTTAAACCGGATGGCCAGAAATCTTCTTCTCTCCCCAAACCTGAAAGGAACATCCAGCCAAACTTCTCGCCAGAAATTTCCTGGTCTACACCCGAAGCCATCCGGACACGAGCATTTTGGGTGTTGACATCGGTCTTCTTTCTCCACTGGATATTCGTTTTTCTTCCGTTGGTCCACCTCGTCATATTTAGCCTGGACATTGGCCTGCCCAAAGAGTCGGCTCTTTGGGCTCTGAGCATTCTCGGAGGAGTTTCAGCCTTGGGTCGTCTGGCTATGGGCTTCGTCTCTGACCGGATTGGAAGAAAGCAAGCCTTGATTGTAAGTCTGAGCTTACAGGTTTTCTCCTGGCTCTGGCTCATGGGCGCAACTACAAGTGCTATGCTTTACGTTTTTGCGGCTGTCTTCGGTTTCTCCTACGGGGGAATCAGCACACTTTTTTCAGCCATCGTAGGAGATTACTTCGGCCGTCTAAAGGCTGCCTCGGTGATTGGGACTATGTTCACCGTGGCTTCGCCCAGTGCAGCCGTGGGCCCCCTGCTCGGGGGTTACATTTTTGACCTGACGCAAGGTTATCAACTGGCTTTCCTCTTAGGGGCCCTTACTAACCTTCTGTCTTTGATCCTCTTATTCGTCGTCAAGCCCCCACAGAGGAAGCATGGAGACCAGATCATTTCCCGAAAAATTCCTCCTGTCGGCCAGTAAGCCATTGAAATCGGATAGATGATGACGCCTTCGACGAGACAGTCTCCTATTCGCTCAGGTTCAGTAGTTTGGCAGGGTTCACCTTCGTCATTTTCTCCAGATACTCATAGGGCACGCCTGCGCCGAGAAGGGCCGCGATGGCCATGCGAATTCCTTCGGGATGAGGCGGGCCATACACTTGCCCGAGGTCTGAACTCAGCACCAGCCGCTCACCTTTAAATTCCATGATCCACTCGGCGAACTCACTCAGCGACTGTTCATGGAAAACCGGTGAGAGGAGCGTCAAGACCACATACTCAATATGGGCTCCTTTGGCAACCAACTTCTTTTGTTCCTCGAGGGTGAACTTGGTTAGGGCCCAATTGCCGTGGGTGACCAGAATCTTGGCGACCCTGTGCTTTACCGCTTCGTCCACCAACGCAAAGATCTCCTCATGGTTTAGGTGTCCAGTGCCCAGGCACACGTCAGCGGCCGCAATCTGATCGAGGATCGCGCCCACCTCCGGTTTAATCTTTCCATTCGCATCTAAGATCGTGATCCCCTCTCCGGGAGTTTGCTTTTCTCGAGTGAGCCCCGGATAATTGGAGTGTCCGTAGTATTCCTGGTGCCATTTGGCATGATTCGTGGGCATGAAGACGACCTTGGCACCGTACTGAATACCCGCTTCGACGACGTAAGGGTTCAGGCCGCCAATCGAACGGTTGAGGATCACGGTACCGATGCTTTGAACGCCCGGGAACATCCGGTTGACATAGTAGGCCCGGCCGGTTGTAATCTGATCGTGGTCCTTGAGAACCACCGCTCTCATACCATAATCAATTGCAACTTTGGCCAGCTCGGCGTCATCGATGAGCCGGGGGAAAATGGCTGGGGCCGTGTGGGCATGGAAATCGATCGCTCCATGCATTAGCTCTCGATCCTGAGAAATTCTCATACATCAACCTCCTTTGTACTGGATTGTTCTCCTCTAACGAATTATCTACGCTTCAGACTCTCTGTTCCTTTCTTGATCAGGATGGCGACTCTGGCTTTAAACCAAAACCGGTAGAACAAGATCCTTTGCCCCTTTTTCCGAGGTTTTAAGCTGGGGAGCGTGCTTTCTCATGATCTCCTCCAAAATAGAGACCATTTTGACCTTCTCCCGGACGAACTCCTGGTGCCATTTTTCCGAAACCCATGGTTTGTAAATATCTGCCTCGGAAGTTCCAGGTTCGAATTTAAAATAACAGGGAGAGGCGACCCGGGCAATCTCCGGGGCTTCATAGATCCGGAACATGCCCCCGAATGAATCCACCACGGAAATATAAACATCCAGCGGAATCTGAACGGCTCGACGAATCCCGGCGAGAATGGGGAGGGAGATATCGGAGGAAGGATTCATTGTATTTGCACCCAGAGATTCGATCACTTTTGCTCCGGCTGCACTGCTGTGTCCCCCGAAAACAGAAAATTTAAAAATTGTTTCACCGGGGATCAATCCCTCCTCTCTCATTTTATTGACCAGGAAGAGGAGTCCTTCGTCGTAAACCAGAAACCCTCGAAACCCTGCTTCGATGTTTCTCATCATATCGGCGATCCAGTAGGAAATGTTATCCGATCCCCTCAGGCGAAACCCCAGCATCATGCCTTCAGGTGTCGATGATTCCTTTGCCCCAGGATCCCAGGCTTTGCGATGGCCAACGGTCATGACCACTTCAATTTTTTCTTCATAAGCCATCTGGGCCATGGCCTTTAGTTCTTGAAAATCGCAAAACGTGGACCCCCCCACGGTGGCAATAGCTCTGTGGATGATGATCTTTCTCTTTTGGGCCTCATCGATCATGGCTTCCATGGTCGATGCTCTTTCTACCCCGGCAATCTCGAAACGATAAATTGCCCCATCCGGAAACGTTTTGTTGGAACTGGGCAGTCCATATAGGTCGCGGCCCGGAATGCCCTGTTTCTCCATAAAATTTCGAATTTTTCCCAGAATCGCAGACATGAAGCCCTCCTCCATCTTAGGGATTCATCTCTTGAACCAAATGGGTTCTTTTCCACGAGATGAAAAGGCGCAATTGTGTCTCAATCAATAGTTTGAAGAAACCTGAGCATCTCCCCGGTGCAACGCTCTGGCATTAGCAGGTGGATCCCCTGTCCTACTCCCTCAAAAACGACGAGTTTGGCGTTGGGGATATTTTGCTGCATAAAACGCTGTTGATCCAAGGGACAGAGTGGACTCCTATCTCCCACTAAAAGCAAAGTTGGAACTTTTACTTCTGAGAGTCTTTCGGAAACGTCGGCAACTTGGACAAAGCGCATTATTTTGACTGCCACAGGCGTAAGGGTTTTCGCGTGCTCATTGAGGTGCCACTCTAACATCTTGGGGTCGGCCTTTGACAGATCCATGCGGTTGCTGTAGGAGCGTTTTAGCCACTCCCTAAGACCCAGTTTTTCTATAGCTGTAGCCGGGTCACTATAATCTTGAGTGTACGTTTGCCTCGCGGCTGGCCGTGTCTTATCTGGCAGTTTCACAGGTGTGTTGGGTAAAGTGAGGCTCTTGATTCGATCCGGATAGGTAATGGCGAACAAAATTCCCAGTAATCCACCGGACTCAAATCCAACCCAGTGTACTTTCTGTATGCCCAGTTGATCCATGAGACCAAGGGCATCCTTAATAAACCGGTTTGCTGACCACTCGGCTCCCTCGGGAGGTATGGAAGATTCTCCACACCCTCGACAATCGTAACGAAGAACTCTATATTTCCTCGATAGAGCTGGCACCCACTGAATCCACCATTTCATATTACGGGCAAAACCATGGTGCATAAGGATGGTGTCTTTGTCCTTTTCCTGGACCCACGGATCCGTAAAGTCGTCAATGCGATAGTTAATCTCCACACCGTCATCCATTTTCGCCTTGGGCATTTTTTTCTCCTTTCTGTCCCGATATTTTATATTTCCGATTCTTCCTTGGCAATCAAACGCCCCCTTTTTAGGGCCGGAAATAATGGAGATAGGAGTAAAATTAAAGCAATCACCAAGCAACCTGCCGAAATGGGCCGAAGGATAAAGATGGAAAAATCTCCTTTGGACAGGATTAATGACTGGCGAAGGGACATCTCCAGCATAGGCCCTAAAACGTAAGCCAGAATCAAAGGGGCTGCTTCATACTGGAATTTCCGCATCAAATAGCCCAGAGCACCGCATCCTAACATGACGTAAATATCAAATGTGCTGTTGTTGGCTGCATAAGCGCCTATGAGGCAGAATAAGAGAATCAGTGGGAAGAGGACGGGATATGGAACTTTCAAGACTTGTACCCACATACCGATCAAAGGCAAGTTTAAAGCCAGAAGGATCATGTTTCCGAGATACATACTGGCAATAACCCCCCAGAAGATGTCGGGATGGTCCCTGAGAAGGAGAGGGCCGGGCTGGATTCCATGGATCATGAAGGACCCCAACAGTAGAGCCATCACCACATTCGAAGGGATCCCTAAGGTCAAGAGAGGCACCATCGCTCCACCCGTGGCAGCGTTGTTAGCTGACTCTGGAGCTGCGACCCCCTCAACCACGCCGGTACCAAATTTCTCCGGATGCTTGGAGAACTTCTTCTCTACAGCGTAAGCCACAAAGGAAGAAATTATCGCTCCTCCGCCGGGCAGGATTCCCAGAAAAAATCCGATGCCCGTGCCCCGAAGAATAGCCCATTTTGAATCTATCCAATCCTTAAGGGTGGGGAGAAGTCCTTTGATTTTGGTCTCAAAAACATCCCGCTTTAGCGTCTTCTCGATATTCTCGAACAATTCCGGAATTCCAAAAAGCCCCATGGCCACAGGGACCAGCCCTATCCCATCGGCCAAATCCGGAATTTGAAAAGTCAATCGGGGGCGACCCGTAATCCCATCGATGCCCACACAACCCAAAATGATTCCCAGGGTGGCCATCATAAAGGCCTTGGGCATGGACCCTGAGGCCAAAAAGACTAAAACCGTTATTCCCAAAATCATTAGGCTGAAATACTCCGGCGGTCCAAAATCCGTGGCAATCCGAGCTAACTGAGGGGCCAGCAGCATCAGTCCTATGACGCTAATAGTCCCGCCAATAAAGGAGCCAAAGGCACAAATCCCCAAAGCTGGGCCGGCCCGACCCTTTTTGGCCATCTGATATCCATCAAAGCAAGTTGCTACGGAAGAGCCCTCTCCTGGAATATTAACTAAAATGGAAGTAGTAGACCCCCCATACATGGCTCCATAGTAAACCCCCGCGAGCATAATGATGGCCGAAGTTGGTGTGGCCTTAAAAGTGGCCGGTAAGAGAATGGCAATCGTCGCAGAAGGACCAATACCTGGGAGCACCCCGATGAGTGTTCCCACAAAAACACCCATCAGGCAGTAGAAAATATTAATCGGTTGCAGGACAACGGAAAATCCGAGGGAAATACTATGCCATAGTTCCATTCCCCATCCTTTATTGATGGGTTTTTCTTAGATTCTTAGTACCGGAGTTGCAACGCATATATGATTAGGTTTTCTAAGAATCCTTTGGGAAATTGACACCGGAGCCAGACATCAAAAATAAACCAAGAGCCAAAGGTCGACAAAAAAGAGGCCATAAAGGCCTTAGGCCATTTTAAGGAACCGCTGAATTTGAAAATGAGAAACATCAAAAGAAAGGTGCTGAGGACGAAACCGAGGCGGGCAAAAAATAAGGCGTAAACGATACTTATCATAAGAATCAGCAAAGGCTTGTACCACTGGAGACCCACCCACATCTTCTTGGATTCTTTCTCTTCGGAAAAGAGGGCCTTAATAAAGGTGAATGCTGAAAGCCCGCATAAGACCGCTCCAGACCAAAAGAGTAAAAATCCAGGGCCCGGCTCTTTTAGCGTTCCCACGTGGATGGCATATCCTTCCCGAACGATGTACAATCCAAAAAAGAACCAAAAAAGGGTGCTGATCCGGTCATACTTTCTCATGGGCTGTCTCCAGCTAATATTTGATGATCATTCCTGCCTTCTGGGCCACCTTTCTTAATTTTTCCGTCTCTTTCTTCATGAATTCCCTAAATTGTTCTGCGTTCATATAAGCTGGGACGAGCCCTACCTGCTTCAGCATGGTTTGAACCGAAGGGTGCTTAAGGGCCTTCTCAAATGCCGGGGAAAGCTTTTCCATCACCGCCTTGGGAATGCCTTTGGGGCCTAAAAAACCATGCCAAGAGTCGATCCCCACATCGGGGTAGCCGATTTCAGCAATGGTGGGAATCTCAGGAAAATCAGGGCTCCTCTCTTTGCTCCCTACACACAAACCACGAACCTTGCCCCCTTTTATGAGACTGAATGTGCTGGGAAGGGTGGGGAATCCGAGATCCACATGACCTCCAACCAATGCAGCCAGGAGAGGTGCATCTCCCTTGAAAGGAACATGGATTAGCTCCAAGCCAATCGATTGCTTGAAGAGTTCTCCAAAGAAGTGGCTGGTGGAGCCGATTCCCGCAGATCCATAACTCAATTTGCCAGGGTTGCTCTTAGCAAAATCAATGACCTCTTTGATCGTTTTGAAAGGGCTCTCATTCCTAACGGCAACCACATTGATCTGGGTATCATGAAGGCAAACGGGATCAAAGTCGTCAATTGTGTAAGGACACTTCGGGTCTAAGATGGGAATAGTGATAATTCCAATACTGGCCCCGAAAAGGGTGTATCCATCTGGTTTGGATTGACGGACAAACTCCGAGCCCACCAATCCTCCCCCGCCCGGTTTGTTGAGGATGATTAGACTAACTCCCAATTCATTGGAAACTTGGCCGGCCACTATGCGGACGCCGAGGTCCGTGGAACCCCCCGGTGCCCAACCTACCACCACATTGATAGGCCGGGAAGGAAAGGTATCTTGAGCCATTGCCAAGGCCGGCCAAACGATGAACATGAAGGCCAACGGGAAAACGCTAATAACTCCAAAACCCCAATTCTTATATCTCATCATCCTTACCTCCTCTAAGAGTTGAAGTATTGTAAGAGAATTTATTAGAGAAATTTACTGCCTTGGAGCGCTATGCCCAATTTTATTGAAATGGAGAAATGGAGTCAATAATGTTATCCATTCCAAAGATTGAATTAAGATAAAGGCGGGGGAGTTATGGATGACTTAAATGGCCCGCCCTGAGATTCTGCTTGACAAAATCTTCCCCTTTTGTTAGATATTTCAGCAATTTTCAATAAATAAAAGATCTATTCTTGATGAAATCGTAAAAAGTCAAAATTTCCTCGTTTGGTCATTCCCGTGACGGGTTTGAGACTTTTTACGAGATCATTATTAATAATTCGCAAATCTGTTTTCTCCGCTGAACGGGAAGGCGATTTACCTCTCTTCACTGTTTTGACTATCTATTTGAGAATAAACAATAAGTCGCAAAAACCGGAGGTGATGCAGAAGGGAAAATTAGGGAAAACCGTTTTGGCAGAAGGAAAATTTCAAAAAGGGAGAAAGGAGGGAAAGTAAGATGAGAACGGGGAAGATACTGCTGGTTTTATTCTTAGCCATGGGGTTATGCGCAATGTTGGGGACCCCCGCAAACGCTCAACCCAAAGAGATCGTCATTGGGGGTATCTGGCCGCTCACCGGCCCCAGTGCGCCCACTGGCGTTGAGTGCGTCCAGGGCGCCAAGCTGGCCATGGAGATTATCAACGGGAAATTTGATTTGAACCTTCCATTGGCCAGGACCGAAGGCCTGCCCAGGCTGGGGGGCGCCAAGGTGAAGATACTTTTTGCCGATCATCAAAACATCCCGGATAAAGCCATGGGCGAGGCCGAGCGTTTAATCACCCAGGAGAAGGTCAGCTCCCTAATGGGCTGCTACATCAGCGCTGTGACTGCCCCGGCTTCCCAGGCTGCAGAACGGCGGAAGATCCCCTTCCTCGATGCGGATGCCATTGCTCCCACGCTGATCAAGAGGGGGTTCAAGTATTTCTTCCGGGTCACCCAGGATGATGAGATCTGGTTTAGGGATTTCATGTGGACCCGCTTCATTCCGGATATTATAAGGAAGAAGGGGGGGAAGGTCCAGAATGTTGCTGTGCTCCATGAGAATACGCTCTGGGGAGTGGACGCGGCGCGTTATGGCTCAGAGTATGCCAAAAAACATGGCTTCAATGTCGTCACCCAAATTGCTTACCCGGCTCGGTCCACCAGCTTAATCAGCGAAGTTCAGAAGTTGAAGATGGTGGAAAAGCAAACCGATATGCTCCTGCAGGCCTCCTACACAGCCGATGGAATCTTATTCATGAAGACCTTCCATGAGATGGATTATAACCCTCCGTTGATTTTCAATGATGGGGGTTACCGGGAACCCGCTTTCTTAGAGGCCCTGGGGAAGAAGTCCGATTATATCTTGCAAAGAGATGAATTCTCCGTTGATATGGGAGAAAGAAAACTCTTGGTCAAACAGGTGAACGACCTTTACAAGAAGCGTTTTGGGGTGGACCTGAACACCAACTCGGCCCGTAACTTCATGGGAGTGATCATATTGGCTGACGCCATTAACCGCGCCGGCTCCACCGACCCCGAGGCCATTCGCCTGGCCCTCCTGGCCACCAAGATCCCCCCCGAACAAAGCATCTGCTCCTGGGAGGGGATCGAATTTGACCCCAATAGCGGCCAGAATATAAAAGCGGTTTCTCTCATGCTTCAGGTGCATGACGGAAGGTGGCGGCTGGTATGGCCTTTCGATATTGCGGTTAAGGAGCTGGTTTACCCCCTCCCCAAGTGGTCTGAGAGAAAGTAAGATTTTTCTCCTCCTCTCCGGGGGCGGGTTTGATCCTGCCCCCGGTTATTCAGAAAAGGACTTCCATGTTTACAACGGAAATTATCCTCCAGACTCTGATCAGTGGTTTGCTCATGGGTTGCGTTTACGCCCTGGTCGCCGTTGGCCTCTGCCTGATCTGGGGGCTGATGGAGATCGTCAACTTCGCCCACGGCCAGTTCATGATGTTGGCCATGTTTATGACCTTTTGGATGTATACGCTTTTGGGCGTTGATCCACTATTTTCCCTTCCCCTGGGGGCCGTCTTGCTCTTCCTCATAGGAATCGCTACTTATTTTTTTATCATAAAAGGAATCCTCTACACCACCTTCCTGGCCCAGATTTTCGCCACCTTCGGTCTGGGGGTATTTTTACACAGTATGGCCCAATTTTTGTGGACGGCCAATTACCGCTCAATTCAGAACCCTCTTATAGCTGGGCGAATTGCTGCCGGTAAGATTTTTATCGGGTTCCCGCACCTGGCTGCGGCTGTCATGTGCGTCATTGGATTTATCTTCCTTTACTGGTTTATCAACAAGACCGAAATCGGGCTGGCTCTGCAAGCAGCCAGCGAAGATCGTGAGGCCGCCTCTCTGATGGGCATCAACAGCAACCGGATCTTCGCCATGGGATGGGGCATTGGCTCGGCCTGTGTGGGCGTGGCCGGGGTTTTGCTGTCCAACTTTTTCTACATCTTCCCTGAGGTGGGCTTTACTTTTGCCTTGATCGCTTACGTCGCCGTAGCCCTGGGTGGATTCGGCAGTATCCCGGGGTCTTTTATTGCTGGCGTCTTTATTGGGCTGGTTGAGGCATTGGGTGGGCTGTTCATCGATCCGGCTTTTAAGTACTTTTCCGTTTATGTCCTTTACCTGGCTGTGGTCTTCATCCGACCCCAAGGCCTTTGGGGCCGCTACTGATTCCAAAAGAAGAGAGTTCCTATATGGATTCGCCGAAAAGTAACTGGCCCAAATTCCTGCTATATGCAGCGATGGCTGTGTTCCTGCTCTTTTTCCCAGCCATCTTTACTCTCCCCTTTCCTCAGCACATCATGATTATGATCTTTCTCTATGCCATGCTGGCCCAGTCCTGGAACATCATCGGCGGGTATGCCGGACAGATTTCCCTCGGCCACGCCGTCTATTTCGGCTGCGGGGCTTACACTTCTACCCTCTTGCTGGTGAAATGGGGCCTTTCGCCATGGCTGGGAATGTTGGCCGGTGCGGGCCTGGCCATGGGACTATCATTGATTATCGGTTACCCTTGTTTTCGTCTGGCCGGCCACTATTTCGCGATTGCCACCATCGCCATCGGGGAAATCGCCCAAATTTCCATGGTCAACTGGAAAGGCGGTGGAGGAGCTGTGGGCCTTTATATACCCCTTTTAGATGAGTCCTTCGTTAACCTTGAATTCCATACCACAAAGGTTCCGTATTACTATATCGCTTTGGGCATTACCGCCATTTTGTTTTTTGTGACCTACCTGATCGAAAAATCCTGGTTGGGTTTTTATTTTCGGGCCATCAAAGGGGACCTCGATGCTGCCCGGGCTCTGGGCATCAACATCCCCAAATACAAAAGTATTGCCCTGGCCATCAGTGCTTTCTTCACGGCTGTTGCCGGGACCTTCTATGCGCAATATGTCCTGTTCATCGACCCGGAAAGCGTCTTGCCTCTCATGCTCTCCATATTGATTTGCCTGGTGGCTATTCTTGGGGGTGTGGGAACGGTCTGGGGACCTTTCCTGGGAGCCGCGATCCTTGTTCCTCTTTCAGAGTTCACCCGCACCTATCTCGGAGGGGGAGGGAGAGCCATTGACCTTATGATCTATGGGGCATTGATTGTCCTCATCGCCAGGTTCCAACCCGAAGGGTTGATGGGCATGATAAAAAAATTCCGGTAGGAGATGGAGACTCATGGCTCTTCTTCAAGTCCGTGATTTGACAAAACGGTTCGGTGGATTGGTCGCTTGCGACAGCGTGAGCGTTGAGATTAAGGAGGGAGAGATCGTAGGCTTGATTGGGCCCAATGGTGCGGGCAAGACAACCCTCTTCAATTGCATCGCCGGCTTTTATCCGCCCAATAGCGGCCAGGTGACTTTTGAAGGTCAGGAGATCACCTCCCTGCCGGCAGACCGCGTCTGCCAGTTGGGTATTGCCAGGACCTTCCAGGTAGTCAAGATATTCAAGGAAATGACCGTCCTCGAAAATCTCATGGTGGGGGGATTCGTCCGCAGCTTGAACACCGGAAAGGTCCGTCAGGAAGCTATGGACACATTGAATTTTACTGGCCTGGCGGAGAAGAAAGAGATGCGGGGAGGAGCACTAACCATCGCCGATAAGAAAAGGCTGGAGATCGCCCGCAGCCTGATGACCAAGCCGCGCTTACTCATGCTGGACGAAGCCATGGCCGGGTTAACCCAAAAGGAGACCCAGGAAGCCCTGGAATTGATTCACAAGCTGCACCAGCAAAAAATAACCCTATTTTTGGTGGAGCATGTCATGGAAGTGATCATGCCCATTTCCCACCGGGTAGTGGTTTTGGATTATGGCAAGAAGATTGCTGAGGATGTGCCGGAAAAAATCATTAATAATGAAGAGGTGATCAAGGCTTATCTGGGAGATAAATACCATGCTGCGCGTAGAGGGCATTAAAGTATCCTACGACGGAGTGCCGGCTCTCCACGGAGTCTCCTTCAAGGTGGAACCGGGGCAGATCGTCTCCATCATCGGGGCCAACGGAGCCGGCAAGAGCACCATACTAAAAGCTATCTCCAGCATTCTGCGCCTCGATGGAGGTTCCATCTCTTTCGAAAACAAGCGGATCGATCACATCCCCCCTCATCGGGTAGTCGAAATGGGGATGGCCCACGTGCCAGAGGGGAGGCGTCTTTTTGCCCGGCTGACCGTCATGCAGAACCTTACCCTGGGTGCCTACACCAAAAGATCGTTGGAACATCGGGAAGCCACCCTGAAGAGTATCTTTAAACTCTTTCCGATCCTGGAAGAGCGAAAAAATCAGCGCGCCGGTACCCTCAGCGGAGGGGAGCAGCAAATGCTGGCCATTGCCCGTGGGCTCATGTGCCAGCCCAAGCTCCTTTTGCTCGACGAACCCTCTATGGGCATCATGCCCAAACTGATTACGGAAATCTTCGAGATGATAAAGAAGGTCAACAGGGAAGAAGGGCTGACCATTCTGCTTGTGGAGCAGAACGTCCAGGAAGCCTTAGAGGTGGCCAATTATGCCTACGTGTTGCAGACTGGCCGAATCATGATGGAAGGGAAATCCTCTGACCTTCTTAAGACCGATATGATTAAGAAGGCCTACCTCGGCCTCTAAATGCAGTAATGAGTGATGAGGACTGAGTAATCGACGATCCTTATCTTGCGGGGAAAGAATAAAGAAAGGTGAAAAAAATGACCAAAGAACAGGTGAAAGGACTCGCTCCTCGAGAGATTCGGAAACTGATCCGGGAGGGCAAATGGAACGGGGATACGGCGGGGCTGGCGCGCGGGTATGCCCAGGCCAACTTAGCCATCCTTCCCAAAAGTCTCGCTTTTGACTTCCTCCTCTTTTGCCAGAGGAACCCCAAGCCTTGTCCGGTTTTGGAGGTTACTGAGCCGGGCAATCCCATTCTTTCTCAAATCGCCAAGGGAGCAAATGTATGTACGGACATCCCCCGTTATCGCATCTATGAGAAGGGAAAATATGTGGCCGAAGTGGAAAATATCAAGGAATACTGGCGGAAGGATTTGGTGGCCTTTCTTATTGGCTGTAGCTATACCTTCGAAAATGCGCTGCTTAACGCCAACATTCCCCTAAAGCATATCCAGGATGGCACGGGTGTTCCCGTCTACATCACGAACATCCCCTGTCGGCCCGCCGGTATTTTTTCTGGCCCCATGGTCGTCTCCATGCGACCCATTCCCCAGCATCTGGTCGTGAGGGCTGTGCAGGTCACTTCCCGCTTTCCGGCAACCCACGGTGCTCCCGTTTATATTGGGGACCCCCAAAAAATTGGTATCTCGGATTTGAAAACCGTGGACTGGGGGGATCCCCCCCGCATGGAAAAAGGAGATGTTCCCCTATTCTGGGCCTGTGGAGTTACCCCTCAGGCGGTGGCTATGGAAACCAAACCGGAGCTGATGATCACCCATAAAGCTGGGCACATGTTCATCTCCGACGTAAGAGATGAAGAACTCGCCGCCCTTTAAGAAAGGAAGGGCACCTTAGGATAAATTCCGCTCCCCCCCAAAATTCCTCGGCTTTTCGGTCTTTTTATAATTATGGGTAGTGGCCCTTTAATTTATTGATATTTCCTTTTCCATTTCGTTGAAACACAATATTGACGGCCTTTGTCCGTTACAAAAGACCAGTCCTAAGAAAAAGATGAATAATTAATGCGCAAGAAGCAAATAACCAGTTCAAAAGGAATTGCGGAAAGTGGCTTCCATTGCGGTTCAGATAACAGATTCATCTCCAGAAACCGGAAAAGTAACCATGATTTTGGGACAATTATCAATATATTAGAGGCCCACTACTTAATTATGGTATATTAGAAAAGATGCATGATGAGCATCTAACACGAAGAGGAGGGTTTTTAAGATGAAAACCGTTACGATTCCATGGGGGTGCTGGCGGGGGAACAAACAGCTCCCTCTATCTTTCCCCAAAAACTGGAAAGTCACCATGGCTTCGATGGCTGATGGCCCGGATGTGAGCCAGGCGGAGATCCGCAGGGCCTTCCACAGTCCGATTGGGCAGGAGAGTATCCGCAAATTAGCTGCCGGAAGGAAAACAGCCGCCATCGCCGTGGATGATCTCACTCGACCGACTCAAGCTTATCGTTTTCTTCCTTTTATCGTAGATGAATTGAACCAGGCTGGCATTAAGGATGAAAATATCAAGATCATCCTGGCCATCGGGTGCCATCGTCCCTTGATGAAGGTTGACCAGGAGAAAAAGCTGGGAAAGAAGATGGCCAATGGTTTTCCGGTTTACAACCATCACCCTTACGAGAACCTCGTCAATTTAGGTTCCACTTCCAGAGGAACCCCCGTTCAGATCAACCGCTATTTCGTGGAATCGGATATTAAAATTGGAATTGGATTCATCACTCCCCATCCCATCGCCGCCTTTGGCGGAGGCGGAAAAATCGTCATCCCCGGCCTGGGGTCTATAGACACCATTGAGAAAAATCACACTCCCGCTTTCATGGGGAAGATCGGGAGCACGGGCTTCTCTAAGGGATACGACATCAATGCCAACGAGCTTCGCCTGGACATGGAAGAAGGAGCACGGATGGCCGGCCTGAATCTAATTGTAAACTCCGTGGGGACTTCTGGCGGCAGGACCGCGGGGGTTTTTGTGGGCGATCTGGTTCAGGCCCATCGCGCTGCCATCGAGCTGGCAAGAAAAGTATACATGACCGAAGCTCCAGGTGATGCGGATATTGGTATTTTCAACGCCTTCCCCGAAGATACGGAATTAGTTCAAGCCCAGAAGGGTCTGAACGTATGGACGGGGAATGAGACTTGTCGTCTGGTAAGAGAAGGGGGTAAAGTAGTTATCGCCACTGCCAGTTCTGATGGTCTGGGTTTTCATTCCTTGGCTGACCGGGGAATGAGGCTCTATAGGATGGTCGATCGCCGCAAGGCTGTGGCGGATATCCTTCGAGGACGGAAGGTCATCGTTTTCTCGCCCAACTGTTCTCGGGCCGACCTGCTGGAGCGTTATCCGGGTCAGGTGATCATCCGGAATACCTGGGAAGATGTGTTAGAAGAATTAAAGGATGGGTCGCGGGCCCAGAGCGTGACCATCTT
>Ga0315314_1000244_pt1 | contig 69317 bp, 64 predicted proteins | sample TDP9_MG_FD_203631 | JGI IMG/M metagenome (GOLD analysis project Ga0315314, IMG submission 203631) | Freshwater sediment microbial communities from Lake Towuti, South Sulawesi, Indonesia - TDP9 | ecosystem: Environmental > Aquatic > Freshwater > Lake > Sediment | place: Indonesia: South Sulawesi...
GTATTCTGCTAGGAAGTTTGTGACTGTTTCTGCCCCGGATCTGGTTAGTCGAAATTCTTCCATGATCTCGTTTAGGTCATGCCATTTTCCGTCTTTGAGTAACCCTAGGATTTCGTTCATGACCGACATGTTCGCTTCCTTTACCGTAAAAACAGCACGCTTAAATTTTATTTAATGCGTAGAGAGGTTATATAAGTTATGAGGCTATTTTATAGAGGTTTTACATAGAATTTTTGTCTAGTTTTTTTGTCTAGAAGATTTCTTCCGATGTTTTAAATACAAAATATGGGCAACAGTGTTACAACTTGTAGGAGCCGGGGTTGGAGCCATTGCCGAAGAAGGGGATGGTGGTCCGAGGGAAAAAATGGTCTAACAAAGGAGAAATGATGCTCGTGGAATTTAGGGCCCCTAAGGAGCTTGTGGAGGCTTTTGACTCAAATTTGTCGCCTCGTTTCTCCAATAGGAGTGAGGCCATACGACACCTCATGTGGACTTTTTTGGAGGAGTCTGAGAGGGGTTGATATGTGAGGGCGGCTGAATCAAGGCTTGGAATCCTCATCCGCTCCTGTCAGGGAGGGATTACATAGTGGAAACCTTAGAGGAATGGAAAAAGTTCGTGGAGGACTTGAAGAACGAGTGGAAGGTTCTGTGGCGGGATCGGATCGATGATAAGGTGAGGGCTGAGGGCATCGCCAACCGAGACTACTCAGGGTTGTTTGTGGATCGAGGCACCATCATCATCGCTACCAGAGACTACAAGCCTCCAGACTTCATAGAAATTTTGGAGCAACACAACCCTCCAGATGCAGAGAAACTGGTCCCCCCCAGCCCTCCAGGAGGCGGGTGGAAAAGGTTCATTAGGACGGTGTTGAGCAAGCAGAAACGCTTCAGCGCAGGAAGGAGGCCAGCACCTGAACTGAGTCGCAAAAAGAAACAACAGTTGAAGAAGGATGGGAGGGGCTGGCTTCACTTCAGAATGCGGGGAGAGTAGCATCTAGCTTTTTATGTTTTTAGGTTGAGTTAGCTGATTTTTCGTCTGTTTGAATAGTTGGGGGGTTGGGGGATTGGATGGTTAAGTATAGGAATAAGTTGCACATTATAGCTGACATGCTGTCCATAGCTAGTAAGGGTGCTAAGAAGACGGAGATCATGTATCGAGCCAATTTGAGTTACAAGCTTCTTTGTCGATATTTAGCTGAGGTTGTGGACGCTGGCTTGGTTGGCTTTGAGGGCAGTGCGGATTGTTATAGGCTTACGCGAAAAGGTCGAGAGTTTCTTAACCAGTTCGGTGAATATTCTAGGCGTCATAAGCAACTCGAAGAGCAAATCAGTGATGTGAACAACCAAAGGATGGCGTTGAAAAAAATGATCGACAGTAATTTGAATAGTCGTCCTAATCAGCGAGCAACGAGCAAACGGAGGGAATGATAAGATATGTGTGCTTTAAAATCTTTTTCTGTTGTATTCATCCTTTTCTTTTTCATATTTCCTGTTTTTGCATTTACGACTCTTGCATCAAGCAACGAGGACATGGCTATCTCGACTATCAATAGAGCTGAAGAGGTTGTTGCTCTGGCTTATGAAGGTGTTTTGGAGGCTGAGAGGGCTGGAGCTGGTGTTTCAGGCTTATTGGCTCGATTGAATGAGGCTGGAGATCTCTTGGCTCAGGCGCATGTATTGTACAGGTTGGGGGATTTTGATGGTGCAGCACGTTTCGCTGACCTTTGCAGTCAGATTGGAGAAGAGGTGAGGGTTGAGGCTCGTGGGTTGAGGGGTTTGGCTGTGGAGGAGGCTGTTCAACGTTTCAGGTGGACCATGATTGGATCGATTCTCAGCGTGACTATCATTGTTGGTGCGGGTTTTGTGGGTTGGCGTATTTTTAAGCTGCGCTATTATCAGCGAGTCTTAGGGATGAGGCCGGAGGTGGTTTCCGGTGAATCTTGAGGATTATCGCACCTTGTTTGCCGTAGTCACGTTGGTTTTGATATTGGTGGCTGCGTTTCCTACGTTGAGTTTGGTTGTGGCGTTTCCTGGGGGTGCGGAGAGGTTTTCTGAGCTTTGGGTTTTGGGTCCAAACCGTATGGCGGAGGATTATCCCTTTAATGTTCGTGTTGGTGAGGAGTATCGGATTTTTGTTGGCGTGGGCAATCATATGGGTTCTTCATCGTATTACATGGTTTGTGTGAAGTTTCGCAATCAGTCTCAGCCCTTGCCGGATGTATCCAATTCTTTGCCTAGTTCGTTGGCTCCTCTTTTTGAGTTTCGGTTCTTTATTGTGGATGGTGAGAGTTGGGAGGCTCCGTTAACCTTCGCGTTTCTAGAGGTTTCGGGCTTGGAGGATGCTTGTCTTGTACGTCGCATGATGATTAACGATGTGGTTTTCTCGGTGGATTCTCCTTCAAGTTGGGACTCTGAAAACAATGGGTTTTATTATCAGTTGTTTTTTGAGCTTTGGCTTTACGATGTGACATCGCGTGGTTTTCGTTTTCATGATCGTTTTGTTGGGATCTGGCTGAACGTGACGGGTTCTTAGTGTTGTTGGGTTGTTTGCGTATGTCTCTCTATAGGCCTCCTTTATTTGGGTCCAAATATGTTGGATGTTGTGGTGTGAGGCTGGTGATGGCGGTGGGGCATAGGAGAGTAGATGGATAGGGCCTTGCGTTTTATTTTGATGGATTGGTAAGATTTGTAAGATAGTAAGATTTATTAATCTGTTATGCGGGAGTAAGATGATGTGGTCTGGTTGAGGTTATGAGGCGTAAGGTTAAGGTGTCGTCTAAGGGGCAGATAGTTATTCCTGGGGAGATTAGGGAGAAGTATGGGTATGAGAGGGGTACTGAGTTGATTGTTACTCCCTTGGATGAGAACAGGATTTTGCTGGAGAGAGTGCCGAAGCTGTCGAAGTTCTTCGGTTTCCTCGGGGGTGTTGAGGCTTCAAAGATTTTGCTGATGGAGAGGGAACGCGAGGTTCGGGCAGAGGTGGAGAGGCGAAAAGAGCTTGGAAAGTGAGTTGTTGAAAAGGCTCGTTTTTGATGCGGGTCCCTTCATCCTTTTGTTCACGAATGAAAGGGGTTCAGACCTCGCGCGGGAAGCTGTCGCTTTGCATGAGGATGGAGAGCTTGAGATTTTTATTCATCCCAACAACCTGGTTGAGGCTTATGGGGTGATCTCTAAGGTGAGGGAAGAAAAACCTGGGTTGTTGGCTAGGGATGTTGAGGCGGAAATGGTGATACGGTCGGCTTACGCAACCCTTAATGTTCTTCAAGACGAGAAGACCACGGTGAATCTTGGCATGCTTAGGTTGAGGTATGAGGACAAGCCTTGGGGGGATTTATCGTCGGCGGCTCTGGCGTTGCGCCTCTCTGATGAGGCGAGAACGCCCGTGGTAATATTAGATGAGGAAAGGCACTTTGAAGATTTAAGAGAGGTAACAGTGGTTAGAATCTCTAACTTAAAGCTTAAGCGAGCTTAACGAGTTTATTGTGTCCTTGTCTGCTAGAACTCTGTCATCATCAAGAACTGCAATCCAGATTTTGAAAGGGATTTGGCTGAACATGACGACGTAGGCGGCTCAGAGTGATTGTGTGTATGAAAATCTATAGAATTTTTTCTAGAAGATACCTACAGAGGATATCTTCACAAGTCTAATTTTTGAAATTAGAAATTATTATTCTTGTCATGAAGAATAGAATGGGAATGGGTTTTACCATGCATTGCTTACTATTTGGGAAACAGGGCTGGGGTGGCCGAGTGGTTAGGCGGCGGGCTGCAGTGGATAGCGGTAGTAACCCGCTTTATGCCGGTTCGAATCCGGCCCCCAGCTCCAAACTTGGGATTTTGGTTATGACCGTTAGCTTGAGGGTGATGTGAGAAATGGTGACGGTTTTAGCCATTGGGGCACATCCAGACGATGCGGAGTTAGGGTGTGGTGGGACGTTAGCGTTGCATAAGAGGAATGGAGACAAGGTGTATGTTCTTGTTTTGTCGAGGGGGGAGGCTTCGGGGGATCCTAAAGTTAGGGAGAAGGAATGTCAAAAGTCAGCGGAGATCTTAGGTGTCGATGGCTTATTTTTTGGGGATCTTGAAGACACTAAGATAAGTAATGGGTTGGAGACCATCCTAGTGATCGAGAAGGTCTTAGATGAGGTTAAGCCCGACGTTATTTATACGCATAGTTATAAGGATACGCATCAGGATCATAGGAATGCGAGCTATGCGACACTGTCGGCTGGCAGGAACATTAATAAGATATTAATGTACGAGTCGCCTTCGTCGCTGAGGGATTTTGTTCCTCAAGTTTTCATAGATATTGACATGACTTTCGAAATAAAGAAGCAGATTGCCAACATATTTGCATTACATTCTAACAACTCAAGGTACAGGTTAGCCGCGGATGTTATTGAGAGCTTAGCAAGGTTTCGAGGTTTCCAAGCAAGGGTGAAGATGGCGGAGGCGTTTGAGGTGGGTAAGTTTATCCATGATGTTCTCCACGTACATTAACTTGAACTTCAAAGGCTATTGCTGGTGAAATTGTGAACGTCGCCTCAGACCTCATAGACTTTTGTTGTAGCGATTTTGAAGAACTCGTAGATTCATGCTCTAATTTTTATGAGATTAATGCCGATAAATGGAGGCGAGGCAACGTCCTTGAAAGACGAGTTGACCTATCCAAACTCATTAAGAAGTTCCACAAAGATTGCGGAACCTTAACCTCCAGCGTTCAAAAAGCGATAGAAGACCTTAAAGAAGATCCTTGCATTGTTTTAATGACGGCACATCAGCCTAATCTTTTCCCGTACAGTGGGGTTTTGCGTAAGGCTACTTTAAATTTTGTCCTTGCGGAGCAGCTTGAGAAGCGCTTAGGAGTCCGAGTTATCAACTTTTTCGGGATCGCTGACCAAGATTTTACCGACGACAGATGGGTGAAGTCTTCCCAGCTTCCAGCAGTCACGAGAAGAGAGGGAGTATTAAACCTTGACGTCAGACTTCCCGAGAAATTAATGTTGAACATGGTTCCTAAGCCTTCGCTCGATTTGCTGAAACACTGGAAGGCGGAGATCGAGGGATGGTTAAATAACGCCGTCGGCTCGGTGGATAGGTTTAGCAAGACATTTGGCCTACCAAGGTTGAGTTCCCAGAAGGGTATCTTACACAGGAATTTTAGGGCTTTTTGGGAGATTGTTGAAGAAGCTTACGAACGATCCACAACGTATTCCGATTTCAACGCGTTTGTTATGTCCAAGATTGTTAATGAAGCTTGGGAGTATGACACCCTCTTTTCGAGGTTTTCTGAGTGCCAACAGATTTTCGCTCAGGAGTTTGCTTATCTATTGTCTCGTTTCAGAGACTATTCTAACTTCATGAGGGAGGCAACGGAACTACTAATTGAGAAAGGCGTTGGAAAAGGGGGCTCTGAAGAAGAAGATAAGTTGGCTCCCTTCTGGTATCATTGTGATTGCGGGAGTAAGGTTAGACTTTTTTTAGAGCTGGATGAATCGCTCATCGGGTACGGGGATTGCGTGGGTTGTGAAAAGGGATACAAGTTGGACTTTGGAGCTGTAGATGAGCCGGATATTTCAGGTGTTGCTTCACGTATATCGGCGAGGGCCATTCCCATGACCCTAGTCTTCTTTAAGGGCTTGGGGGTCTCCTGCTATGTTGGGGGTATGGGGGGTGTTGAGTATCTTACGGAAGCGCGGTACGTTGCTAATAAATTATCTATTCCTTTTCCTCCGACGCCAGTTTGGCGCCCCCACGATTGTTATAAAGGAATAGGTCAGATAGAAGCTCTGCAAGAGTATAAGAGAATTGCTGGAAGTTTCAATGTTGAAGGTCATGCTGAAGCATTGGATATTTTAAGATCTCGAATCGCCGAGATTCGAAGAGATATCGATAGGTTGGAAGAATCAAAGAAGAAGATCGTTGAAAAGTTAAGGCTTGGGGAAGGTAATGAGACAAGACTGAAGGAGAAACTTAGGGAGATTTCAATAACTCAAGGTAGGATCAAAGGATCTTCTAAACTTTCAGTTTTGGTTCGTGATTTGAAAATTCTCGAAAATATTCCGTTTGTTCTCAATTTGATTCCGAGTATAATAGATTATGCTGTGAACGTAGGGTTAAAGGAAACGAGCGACCAATGGATAGAATACCTTAGAAACGGAGACTTATCTTCAGACGCTCGCCTTCAAGGCGTTTTAGACGATCTAATGATCCGTGGAGATTGCGAAGGAGATGAATGCGAAGGTGGTAATGCAGGAGAGTAGGGGTAAGGGTTTGGCAATAGCTCAGGCTATGGAGCATGTGGATTCAGGGTACGCGTTATGTGGTGTTTATTGATTACATATATCCGGTTAAGTGTATATCAAGGTTTCATAAATAGAAATTTGATTAAAATTTTCTAGAAGATAATATTCAGCTGATTAGATCGGAAAGAGGGGTTCCATTGTTTGATTACAGCTTGTTAAACTTTCGTTGATTGCAGTAATGATGCTTGAGAACAATGGATTGATTTGAAGGGAACGTTATGCCGAAGGTTATATTAATTGGTCTTGACGGCGCTACTTGGAACGAAATAAAGCCATTGATTGCTCAAGGAAAATTGCCTAACTTTAAATATTTAATTGACAATGGTGTAGTTGGAACGCTGGAATCTATTGACCCGCCATACACGCCTATTGTCTGGACAAGTATCGTTACAGGAAAAAATCCAGAGTCGCACGGGGTATACGGTTGTACCTGGACAAGACATGATGTTAAAACCCTGACTATTTGGGACATTGTAGAAGATTACGGCAAAAGTATAGGGATTTTCAATTGGTGTGTCACTTGGCCTCCCAGACAGGCAAACGGTTTCATCGTCCCAGGGCCCCTACAAGGTTCCGAAGAAACCTTTCCTCCAGAATTAAACTTTATTTTAAAGATACGTAAAATTTCCATTGAAAGTCAAGATAGAAATTTCACCTATAACTTTGCGCAAAAGCTGAAATTGTTAATAAAAGCAATGCAACATGGGATGACTGTAAGTACTCTAGGCAAGATTTTTTACTATATTATGAAGAGAAAGGTTACTCAGGAGGATGAGATTTCAGAAGTGAGGAGGGCATTGGTTGGGCAGCACATATTCACCGACTTTTATCTAAGGTTATATAAAGATTTTAAACCGTTCTTTTCTGCCTTTTATTTGGATGGAATAGATGTTGTCGCCCACAAGGCATGGAAATACTATGAACCTGAGAAATTTAAAGGCGAAATCCCAAATTCTGAAAAATACGGAAAATTTGTGCCACTAAGCTATATAGAAACAGATGAAATCATTGGGAGAATTTTAAATACAATTGACGATGAAACTGCTGTAGTTGTCGTTTCTGATCACGGTACTAAATCAGTAACCGCAGGAGAAACTATCTTTGACATAACCGTAAAAACGCTTTTTCCGAAGATGGGGATCGAGAGAGAAAGGGGTTTTTATTGCGACCATAAAGCTTACTTTTCACTTAAAGAATCTGAAGAAGAAAAAATTCTTGAGCAACTGAGTCAAGTACGTGTCGGAGAAAAGGGTCAAAAAATATTCAGTATATCTAAATGTGATATAACTGGGCTTTATTCTTTGAAATATAAAAAAGTTGATGTTAAAGAAAGCGACTATAACAAAACTTCAATCATATTGGGTGATGAACGCCTTAACTTGTCTGAAGTTATTCGAGTGAATGACTACAGAATAAGTGGCATGCATGATAAATATGGCATATTCATTGCTTACGGACCAATCATTAAGCAAGGGTATGAAATAGGCAAGGTAGGCATCACCGACATTGTTCCCACCTTATTGTACTATCTAGGAATGCCTGTCGGAAAAGACATGGACGGGTTAGTTAAGGATTCCCTATTCGAGAAGGATTTCAACAACAAACGGATTCAGTACATTGGAACATACGATACAGACAAAAGGTTGAACAAATACGTAATTGCAGGAAAATCTAAGTTTGAAGCTCCTGAAAGCATAAAGAATCGTTTAAGGGCACTTGGATACCTCAGTTAATGTTTTTTCGATGGACTTGACAGCTTTGAACATGAAAACGAGAATAAGTATATTCGCTTCAACTATCGGCGTTTCTCTATAGATATGTGTAGTGGCGAGAATTCCGGTTTATGTATTCTAGGACTGCGTATAGGCCCCCTCAATCCCTCCTCAACTATTAGATGAACGTGTTCATTTCCGGGTGGTCGCTTACCAAAATATTGCTAATGCGTTAACGTCTAGGATTCTCCCTCGCTCTCGTAGTTTCCACGAGTTCAGGGCTTCTTTAATGTAGGTTAAAGTGATATGATGACCCTTATTGAAATGTTACTCTGGTCCTCATCGGGTTTCCTCGCGTTAATCTATTTCTCTTACTATTGTTTGATGGTTTATGAAGCGAAAAAGCCGAGTAATATTCGAAAACAGAAAATATTTCCAAAAGTTTCGCTGGTCATACCAACATATAACGAGGAGATGGTAATTGTCCGGAAACTAGAGAATGTAAAAAATCTAGATTATCCAAAAGAGAAGTTAGAGGTCCTAGTCGTAGATAGCGGTTCCTCGGATACAACGTGTCAAATGATTCAAAAGTTCATACACCAGAGCCTGGGCGAAATTAATCTTCGATTAATAACTCAACCACAAAGGATGGGTAAAGCGTCTGCTCTTAATTTTGTATGGCAACATTGCCACGGTGAAGTTGTTATTATATCCGATGCGGATGCCATCTTTGAAAAAAAATCAGTAGCAAAATTAGTTCAAAACTTTGGTGATCCGATGGTGGGGGCGGTTACTGGAAAGCTATTTATACTTAATGCTGATCAATCTCCAGCGACGAGACTAGAAAAAAGCTATAGAGGCATCTACGAAATCCTTAGGGTAGGTGAATCAAACATGGATTCGACACCGATTTTTAACGGTCCAATAGTGGCCTTCCGAAAAGAATTGCTTGACGAGCTGGATTCGAACACTGTTGCTGATGATACTGAGCTTTCTCTGAAGATTAGAGAGAAAGGCTGGAAAGCCATCTATGACTCAGAGGCCTTAGCCTACGAATATAGCCCAACCAAGTTTAAGCTCAGAGTGAAACAAAAAATAAGGAGAGGGCAAGGGATAATTCAATCATTCATACGACATAAAAAAATGTTATTTAACCCAAAGTATGGGAAATACGGCTTAGTAATCTTTCCTTGCGAATTCTTTATGCATGTAATCTCACCAATCCTAGTTGTGCTGGCCATAATGCTAGCCTTAATAACTATAGCACTCGAACCCTCTGTGCTCGTGCCCTTTATGTCAGGAGCCATATTAGTATTAATTATGTCTGGATTAATGTTGCTGGTCCAGAGAATATTTCTGGCACAAAAGCAAGCGACAATTAATCCAATAGATATTCTGGGAACTTTTCTAAATCTGCAAGCCTGTCTAGTTTTTAGTTTATTCTCTTTTCTTATGCGAAAAACTAGCCATAAATGGGAGAAAATCAGAGAAGTTCGTTCTCCTGAGACAATAGCAAAGCACTAAATACTATAGGGATTTAGAGTGGAACGGTGCGAAAGGCTGGACAACGACCTTGTTGAGGATCATCTAGGCAGTGTGTTAATTGGTTAGTGCCGGGGCGGCCAAGTGGTTAGGCGGTGCGTTGCAGTAGATAGCCGTAGAAACCCGCTTTATGCCGGTTCGAATCCGGCCTCCGCCTCCAAATCTGGGGGATTTTGATCATGAATTTAGTTAGCCTGAGATTGATGTGAGAAGTTATGAAATTATTTTCTAGAAAGCATAAAGTGTTTGTTATGGGCATCAAAAATAAAGAAGAAAGCGATTCCACGATTACAGTGATAATTCCCGCCCTTAACGAAGAGGAAGGAATAGGTTCCACTATATTGGAGCTCAAAGAGGTCTTAGAAGATCCTCATTACCTTGTGGTTGATGGAAATAGCACGGATAGAACAGCTGAGATAGCAAGAAAAATGGAAGCGAAAGTGGTAACGCAAGAGGGAAAGGGCAAGGGAAGAGCGGTTGCTCAGGCCCTAAAACACGTTGATTCGAATACGCGTTATGTTGTTTTTATTGACGCCGATTTCACGTACCCTGCTGAGTATATACGTAAGATGATAGGGGTCCTTGATGATAATCCAGATGTGGGAATGGTAACCGGAAACAGGTTTAATGAAAATTTCGACTTAAAGGCCATGGGTAATACTTATTATTTGGGAAACAGGCTTCTTGCTTACATGCAATATTATTTTAATGGGGTAAAGCTCACGGATCCATTGACTGGTCTGCGGGTTGTGCGATGGGAGGTCTTGAGGGATTGGAAGCCGAAATCAGAGGGATTCGATGTAGAGGCGGAATTAAACCATTTTATTGAAAAAAAGGGTTATCGCCTTTTAGAAATCCCTATTCACTATCGGCAAAGATTGGGTGAAAAAAAGTTGAAGTTAAGGCACGGGTTCGTAATTTTGAGAAGGATTCTTCTAGAGAGCCTTCTATAGTTTTTAAGCAAAAATCTGTTAGATCTCTTATTTCGAAATTTTTACTCATCGAAATCGAAATCGCTATTTCAGACTTGATGATTTCCAATACAATAGTGTTTCGGGTGATGAAGATGAAGATAAAAGTTGGTGTTATTGGGCTTGGGTTCATGGGGTCCGCTCATGCCAGGGTTTATAATCAATTAAAGGGTTGTCAATTAGTTGGTATTTGTGATAGTGACCCTAGTAAGAAGTATTTAGCTGAAAAGTATCGATGTAAATTTTTTGACAAGTTTGCAGACCTTCTTGGAGTGGAATTGGATGCGGTAAGTATCTGCACTCCAACTTCCACTCATAAAGAAATAGCCTTAGAAGCTCTGGAAAAAGATAAACATGTGCTCATTGAAAAGCCGTTAACCACCAACGTAAAGGATGCGGAAGAAATGATTAAAAGGGCAAAAAAATCTGCTAAAGTGTTAGCGGTAGGCTACATTGAAAGATTTAATCCAGCGGTTAATAAGTTGAAAGAAATTGAAGATTTTCGTCAGATATATTCAACGGTCTCTTTTAGATTTGGGCCAACTCCGCCGAAAACAAAGGATACAGGGGTACTTTTGGACTTAGGATCCCATGAAATAGATATGTTAAAGTATCTCACTAAAACTCAACCTGAAGTTCTTTATGCATATGTTACCAGTCATTCGAGCGATAATTTTGAAGACTACGCATACATTTCCTTAAGGTATGGTCATATACACAGCCATATAGAGACAAGCTGGTTACCAAATTACAAATTGCGGTTCATCAATTTGTATGGTAACGATAAGTTCTACTCGTTAGATTATGGGCAACAGGAACTAAAATATTATAGAGCCCCTCCACGAGTCCAGGTTGAATCTGGAAGTTGGAAAGACATTTTATGGGTGTCTAGAAACGTCAACGAAGGCATATCAGTTTCGCCAACAGAACCCTTGAAACTTGAATTGAAGCATTTTATTAGATCTGTTAAAGAAGGGGTGATCTTACAACCGTTATGTAGTGGTCAAGAAGCATTTGAAGTATTAAAAATCGTCGAAAAATCGTTAAATAAACTTTAAGTATCAAAATAAATTATTAGCTAGCATTTATTGGATACTTTAGGAAAAGAAAAAAGGAAATAAAAGATGACTAATGCTTCAGATCAACCACTTGTTTCTGTAATAATTCCTAATTGGAACGGAAAAGATATACTTAAGACTTGTCTACAATCTCTTATTCATCTGGCATATCCTAACTATGAAATAATAGTCGTTGACAACGCATCAACAGATGGATCAGCTGACATGGTTAAAAAGGAATTCTCAGATGTGAGACTGATAATTAATAAGAAAAACCTGGGTTGGGCCGGTGGATGCAATATTGGTATTAAAGCGGCAAGGGGAGATCTAATTGCACTTTTTAACAACGACGCTGTTGCAGACCCTAACTGGTTGTCCGAGCTCGTAAAGGCGATAAAAAGCCCTTCTAATGTTGGTATGGTTGGTGGAATCGTACTTAGTTATGAACCAAGTGACGTTATAGATGATACTGGTTTGAAAATAGATCCAATCACCGGAATTGTGTGGCGTGTTAATCGAGGTAAGCGAATGGCCCAATTAGAAGGATTAGAAGATATCGATTTTGTTTCAGGTGTTGGTTTACTCCTAAAGAAGGAATTGATAGAGAAAATAGGATTATTTGATGAAGATTATCCTCTTTATCACGAAGAAACGGATTTTGGCCTAAAGGCTCAAAGAGCAGGATATAATTGCAAAATCGTGCCTTCAGCCTTTGTATGGCACATGGGGGCTGTTACGGTCAAAAAACTCCCAATGAGAGGATATTATTTAAAATCCAGAAGTAATTTTCGTTTTTATTTTAAGAATCTACCGTTAAAGTATTTTTTCACGGCTTTATTTTTCCAATTGATTGTTATTCCGACATTTGAAGCCTTGCTGTTCAAAAACCCTAGATTCTTTCCACTAAAAACAAAAGCCTTCGTTTGGAATCTTGTAAGACTTAGAGAAATTATTGCTAAAAGAAAAGAGAATGAACATTTAGGAAAAATAAGGTTGAAAAGTAGACTAAGAGAATGTATAGAAGTAGTAAAGCATAGGCCTTATGCCTATTAAGGTTAGTCTTAGGTTTTAATATGGACGTAGTTGGATTCAGACCGATTTAGCCTATGAACAGAACCGTAGGACTATTAATTAAAAGCCTCGGTTCATGATCTTGGTATTAGTAATAGAAGGTTGTAATAGTATGATCCCGGTTTTTCGGCCCAGTGTAGGTGAAGAGGAGCTTAATGCTATAAGAGAAGTTTTGGAGTCTCGTTGGATAGGATTGGGACCTAAGACCGAAGAATTCGAAAGAAAGTTTGCAGAGTATGTTGACGCGAAGTATGCCGTTGGAACCGACAGTGGTACAGCCGCGTTGCATCTAGCTTTAATAGGATTGGGTATCGGCCCCGGTGATGAGGTAATAGTTCCCTCGTTGACGTTCATCTCATGTGCCCATGTCATCCTTTACTGTGGAGGCAGACCAGTATTTGTCGATGTGAATGAAGACACGCTGACGATGAGCATTCAAGACCTTCACAGAAAGATCACAAAAAGAACTAAGGCCATAATGCCCGTTCATTATGGAGGGCATCCTTGTGATATGGACCCCATTCTGGATATTGCCAAAGAGCATAATTTGATCGTGGTTGAGGACGCTGCTCACGCGTGCGGTGCGGAATATAAGATGAAAAAAATCGGGGGTCTCGGTGATATTACGTGCTTTAGTTTTCATGCTGTTAAGAATTTAACAACTGGAGAGGGCGGGATGGTAACAACGAATAGGGAAGATATTTCAGAGAGATTAAGAAAGATGAGATGGCTAGGTATATCTAAAGGCACCTGGGATCGATATAGTCCGCGGCAAGGGAGTCCCCTAAAATCAACTCCAAGATGGTATTATGAGGTTGATGATCTTGGTTATAAATATCATATGAGTGATATACAGGCCGCTATTGGAATCGTGCAGTTAAGAAAACTTGATAGATTAAACCAGAAGAGAAGGGATATAGCAAAATACTATGGAGAACATCTTTCTCGCCTAGAGTGGATTAAAACTCCAGTGGAAAAAGAGTATGTAAAAAGTGTTTATCATCTTTACGAAATTAAAGTTAAGAACCGGGATAACTTTATCAACTACCTAGCTAAAAACGATATAACAACCAGTGTTCATTACATGCCAATTCATCTTCATCCGTTATACAGAGAATACAAAGCTAACGTTCCAGTAACGGAGAAAGTTTGGACGAGATTAGTAACGCTACCAATGTTTCCGGATCTTCCATCCTCAGATCTGGAGAAAATCGTGACTACAATAGAGAAGTTTAGCCATTAATTGGCCTATGAGGTGGAACTTATGAAGGGTATAATCCTTCATGGTGGACAAGGAACAAGATTAAGACCTCTCACGCATACTGGGCCAAAACAGTTGATTCCAGTAGCTAACAAACCAATCTCACAACACGTTTTAGAGTGTTTACTGAGTGCAGGACTCACTGAAATCGTTATCGTATTGGGCGACATTCACCCTGAGAAAGTTAAAGAGTACTATGGGGATGGAAGTAAATTTAATGCGAGAATAACGTACATAAATCAAGGTAAACCATTGGGAATTGCTCATGCAGTAGGACTATGTGAAGAATTTGTAGGAAATGACCCCTTCGTAGTATACCTTGGGGATAATCTGCTAAAGGGAGGAATTAAAAACTTTGTTCAGCGGTTTAGATCCTCCAGTTATCATGGAATGATACTTCTTAGCAAAATCAAAAATCCAGAACGTTTCGGTGTTGCTAAATTCGACAATAAAGGGAAACTGATTCAATTAATAGAGAAACCGAAGAAACCGCCTAGCAATTATGCCCTAACAGGTATCTACTTCCTGCACCCTGTAATATTTGGAATGATAAAGCAACTAAAACCCTCATGGAGGGGAGAGCTAGAAATAACCGAGGCGATTCAACTCCTACTAAATAATGGGTACCACGTAGCCTACGAATTTGTCGAAGGATGGTGGAAAGACACAGGTACTCCTGAGGATATCATTGAAGCCAACAGACTCGTTTTAGACGAGTTGAAAAGAGAGATAAAAGGGAATGTCGAAGACGAAAATTCGATACAAGGAAGGGTTTTGATAGACAAAAATTCCACAATTAAGCGAGGGGCGGTAATAAGAGGCCCAGCTATAATAGGAGAAAGTACGATAATCGAAAGCGATGTTTACGTAGGACCATTTACGAGTATAGGGAACAATGTCGCAATAAGGCGGGGAGAAGTTGAGAACTCTATAATTATGGACCACTGTGTAATAGACATAGATGAAAAAATAACGGATAGCCTCATAGGACCGTACTCAAAAATAGTGTCGAACGAAAAAAATAGACCGCGGGGGAGGAGATTCGTTGTGGGAGAAAAAACGTTTATGGCATTATGATGGAAAGATGGTTGATGAAATGATTGATGGTGTTAGGGTTAAAAGCTTAAAATTAATTCCAGATGAACGTGGATGGCTCATGGAAATACTAAGAAGCGACTGGGAAATATTTGATAAATTTGGGCAGGTATACCTTACCACAACTTACCCAAACGTTGTGAAGGCGTGGCACATGCATAAAAGACAAACGGATCATATAGTTTGCATTAAGGGACTGATTAAACTTGTCTTATATAAAGAAGGAGAAAAATCAGAGACGAAAGGAGAAATAAACGAGTTTTTCGTCGGGGAAAGAAAACCGATGCTTGTTAAAATTCCGCCAAGAATCTGGCACGGGTGGAGGGCCATAAACGAAACAGCATTCATAATAAACGTTCCAACCGAACTGTACAATTATGAAGAACCTGACGAATATCGCCTTCCACCAGACACTGACAAGATACCTTACGATTGGAAACTGTTGCCATGGTTAAAACATGGGTGAGTTAAGACTTGAAAATATTGGTTACTGGAGGGGCAGGTTTCATAGGGAGCAACTTTATTCGATATATGCTCTCAAAATATCGGAATATAGACATAATCAATCTAGACCTGCTCACCTACGCTGGCAGAATTGAAAACTTGCATGATTTTAAGAATAACCCACATCATAAATTCATTCAAGGCGATATTCGTGATAGGAAGACCATCGAACAAATAGTAAAAGAAGGAATCGATGTTATAGTGAACTTCGCGGCTGAAACTCATGTTGACCGAAGCATAATGAAAGCTGGATCATTTATTTTAACCGACGTTTATGGAGCCTATATTTTATTGGATACTTCCAGGAAATACGATGTACATAAAATCATACAAATTGGTACCGATGAAGTCTATGGAAGTATTATAGAAAGCTCATTTAAGGAGTCGGAGACCTTAGATCCCTCGAGTCCGTATGCTGCCAGTAAAGCCTCTGCTGATCTCATGGCAAGGGCATTTTATAAAACATACGGGTTAAATGTGATCATAACTCGAAGTAGCAACAATTTTGGACCATATCAACACCCGGAGAAACTAATACCCAAATTATTAATACGAGCACTACATAATCAGTCTCTACCTCTTTATGGTGATGGAAAACAGATCAGAGATTGGATTTATGTTAGCGATAACTGTGAAGCTATAGACTTAGTCGTGCAGAACGGCAAGGCTGGAGAAATATACAACATCGCCTCGAGAAATGAGCGTACAAATCTTGAGGTTGCAAGACTTATTCTGAAGATACTCGGGAAAACAGATACTCTGATAAAGTTCGTATCAGACAGGCCGGGACATGACCGTAGATACTCATTGGATGCTACAAAAATCAGAAGTCTTGGATGGAAACCTAAGCATGTATTTGAGGAATCTCTTAAAGATACAGTAACATGGTATATTGACAACGAATGGTGGTGGCAGCGGATACGAAAGGATTGGTATGTGCAAGCAGATACTCCGTGGGAAAGCTCTAAAAGAGCTGGTAATCAAGTAAAAGATAATAGAAGTCCAATTACTAAAACAACAATTATGAACCTATAATATGGAATTGAAATTCCAATGCGCGAAAGAAACGCTATTTTAGGGATGGTGGCCTATAGGAAATCGCGAAAGAGTATTCATGAAGGTTAGAAGGGAAAAGAGAAACCGTCTGAAAGCACAGCAAGTGACATGCATATGAGGCTCAAATCACCATTTTATGAGACATTGGAATACCTGTTTCCTCGCTTTAAGAAAATATGTATTGTTACAAACTGTTTTCCGCCTTGTCCTAAGGATGCCAGTAGCATAGCTTTAGGAGGTATCTCCAAGGAATATGAAAGAATTGTTGATGAACTCCGGTATTTCGAGAACAAATTTCATATTATCAGCCTATATTATAAAAATATTTCAAAAAATCAAGACAGCTCAGATGTTAGCAGGATTGGAGTTTATCGTCCATATACGGTATCTAGGTTTAAGCATTTATATCCTTTATTGGAATTTTTCAATCCTTTGATTTTCATAAGATGCCTTAGAGTACTTACGAAACAACGTCCAGATTTGGTCATCATAGGAGAAACCTTGCAGATGTCTCTTAGCCCTATTTTTGCAGCTAAAATTTTAGGGATTGATGTGGTTATCCAGCATGACTGGATTTGCCCTCTTTTTTCTAGGGGATGGGCATGTGACTTTGTTAGACGATTAAAGAACTGTGGAGAATGTCTAGAAGTGATGATGTTGTCCAAACAAAATAAACTTGTTAAAATTTGTTTTGGGATTTTTTCTGCAATTATGTTTATAATTAAAAGAAACATCTGGAATGGATGCACTGTTTTCCCTGAAAGTAAATATTATGAAACATTGTATATCCAATGGGGAATAAAACCTAATATAATTTACAGAGTTCCAGCATCTCCAACAGTAGATAAGTTCACGCGATATGATTTAGCCTTTGAAGAAAAGCTCAGGAAACAAGTAGGAAGCTCAAAAGTTTTAGTCTACGTTGGGAGACTTTCCCAAGAAAAAGGCGTAAACATGCTTTTCCAAAGCTATAAAATATTAAAAGGAAAAAACAAAAAATCGATAAAACTAGTAATAGCGGGCGATGGTCCACTGCGGGACTTTGTCGTCGGAGAGAGCTCAGTCGATACTGATATTTTGTATTTAGGTTGGCTTGAAAAAGACAAGTTGAGATGCGTATATTCATTGGCGGACATTGTTTTGATCCCTAGCATTTATCCAGAAGCTTATCCACATGTAGCTTTAGAAGCATTGGCTTTTAACAAAAAAATCGTTGGGTTCCAAATGGGAGGTCTCATTGATATATCAAAAGAAAACAGCAAAATAATTCTGGTGAAAAACCTCAACTCGGAAGCTTATGCTGATGAAATAATGAATAACATCTAATACTCATCTGGATACTCCGATTGATCAATCGCTCCGAAGGGATCAGAATGAACGTTACAATAGTTTGCCTAGGCTTTGATAAATCTTCAGCTCTTTTAAACACCGACCCCGCCTCAAACGGAAAAACAGGAATCTCCGTCAGTATCTTGTTCGAAAAATCGAGAGCTACTTAAACTGGTTACATAAGAATATATGGAAAGGACAAATCCGGTGTTCATGGTCGAATAGGGCCCATAAAGGTGTGAAGGTTCGTATGAAGGTTCTGATCGTCTCTTCCTCCACTTCCAATGAAGATGATGCAGGTGTTCAACGTCTTTCCATAATTGAAGAGGGGCTCAAGAGATTAGGCGTCGATACCAGCATTCTTCACGACGGGGATTACTTCTTCACCACTCCTCACTTAATACGAATATTAAACACGCCCTTCTACTTCAGGTTGGTAAGAGGATACGATGTAATTCACGGAGGAAGCACAACAGCAACTTTTTCCATGGGATTGACAAAAATTTTCCACAACTCTAAACTAGTATACGATGTACATGGCAATGCGATCAGAGAAGCAGTTTTGCTCCGAAAAAATGCTCTTGATATCAAAGGCAATTACACGTTGTTTCAATCGATGATAATGGAGCCTATTGCCACGAGCCGCTCAGATTATTTCATTACTCCTTCAGAGGCTCTCAAGCAACTGTACATAAATAAGGGGATTGACGAACAACGAATCGAACTAGTCAGAAATGGAGTCGATACAGAACTCTTCCGGCCCTCAGAGTTTCCGGTTGAGAATGAAACCTTTACGGTAACTTATGCAGGTTCATTCGGTTGGATCTGGCAAGGCATTGAGAATCTTGTACATGCAGCTAAATTGTTAAAGGATTTAGACCTCCATTTCAAAATGATAGGCTTTGGACCAAGGGATTTGAGTATGAAACAGGAGATAAAGCGTATGTTGTTGAACAAAGTGGAACTTATTGACGCTATGCCTCAGAGAACACTTGTTCATCATCTAAACAAGTCCGATGTCTTGGTTATTCCTAGATACTGTCCCGCCAACGAGAAGAGCTGGGATAAAATGCGGAACACCTTTGGGTGGTCACCAACGAAGTTTGCAGAGTATATTGCGACCGGGAGACCAGTCATAGTGACCGCACTTGACGAGACTTCGGATTTGGTAGAGAAACATGATTGTGGATTTGTTTGTGATCCAACTCCAGAAGCGCTTGCAAGAACAATTCTAGAGGTAAAGGAAACACCACCTCAAACGTTGCAAGAAAAAGGAATGAATGGTCGAAGGCTTGCCGAGACGGAATTTGATATCTCTGTTATTGGCAGAAGATACTATAGGTTTCTAACTAGAATTTTAAGGGAATGACCAATGCTTGTGATACAGGATGATTGATGAAAAGACTAAGGCTATTGACCTAATCTTGAAAATATGCAAGGATCCGACTCGAGTTAATGATTGGAATGTGAATAGCATGAATGTCGGAAGGTTTATCGCAGCTGTGCTACTTATGCAGACTGCGATGTATCTTACATTAATCTTTGATATTCCGATCGCGAGGCAGATCATCGGTTTCATCTATCTTCTTATCCCCGGGTTTTTGCTTCTTAGGATCATCAAGTTAGCTGAACAACGCGTCTTGACGAACGTCTTGTTCTCAGCCGGACTTAGCGTCGCCTTTTTGATGTTCATTGGATTGCTGATGAATAGTTTATTTCCTATCTTTGGTGTCACGAACCCCCTCTCGTCTTTTCCAGTGATAGCGACTGTAAGTGTTGCGACAATTGTTCTTTGTGTCTTGGCTTATCATCAGGATAAATCAATCTCAGGGCTGACTCGCGCAGACATCGGGGTGGTGTCTTCTTTCGGTGTCTTCGCTTGTATTCCCTTACTGAGCATCGTTGGAACAAGGTTGGTCGTTGGTTCAGGGGATAATTTTATTTTGCTTTTTTTGTTCATCGTAATCTCCATATTCATCGCATTAGCGACTTGTTTAAAAAAGTTGATCCCTACCGAGGCCTTTCCCTGGCTGGTGCTTGCGATTGCCACCGCTCTCCTGTTTCACGTGTCGTTGATATCTCCATATCTGGTTGGGTACGATGTTCACCTCGAGTTCTTTTTCCTTGACTCGACCCTCTTACGTTCCAAATGGGATGTTTCTATTCCCCATAACTACAACGCTATGCTAAGTATCACGATATTACCGGCAATATATTCACATTTCTTGAACATGGATGGGGCATGGATCTTCAAGATTGTCTACCCTCTGATCTTCTCGCTTGTACCCGTGGCATTATTTCAAACGTATCAGAAGCAGACCACTTCGCTGATAGCATTTCTGTCTTCGTTTTTCTTTATGTCAACCGCCGAGTTCTACCTAGAAATGATGGGGCTTGCTAGACAAATGATTGCAGAGCTATTCCTTGCTTTGTTGATCCTATTGATCGTGGATAGAAAGATGAATCTACATAAAAGACGATTGCTATCTTTCATCTTTGGGGCTGCGTTGGTGGTGTCACATTACGCGGTTGCGTACATCTTCATGCTCTTCCTGGTTTCTGTTTGGTTTCTTTCGCTTTGGATGAAGGATGACAGAAGCCTGAACGAAACAATTAACGCAACGTACGTTGCGTCGTTCAGTATTATGTTGTTATCATGGTACACGTTTGTTGCTACCTCGAAGCCGCTTGGATCTATCGTGGGATTGATTGAGGGGATACCTGCTAACATTTGGGAGGCTATTGGAGGTGGAGTGGTTTATCTCACGCCGCCATATATGTCTCCAATGCACGAGATCTCTAAATTTGTCTTCTATGGCCTACAGGTTTTCATAGTGATAGGCATCGCCGAAGTAGTTCTTAGATATAAAAATTTAAAGTTTGATCGGCAGTACATTTTAATGTCATTAATGAGTTTGGGCGTGTTACTATTATGTATCTGCTTCTCCTATTTTGCTGAAACTGTAAAAGTCGCGAGAATCTATCATTTAATGCTTTTCTTTCTAGCTCCGTATTGCATTTCGGGAGGCAGAGCTTTTTTCGGGTTGGTAGCAAAAATAGGATCTGCAGGTGCGCGTATTCGTATGAATGAAAACCTTAAACTACTGCCAGTATGCGCGATCTTGATCCTCTTCTTTCTCCTTCAAACCGGATTCCTTCATGAGGTTACTGGAGACCCGCAACCGACATCGATGCCTTTGAGTGGGCACAGAACGCTGGACCCTCAGAGCAGCTGGAGAATTTGTAACAGATATACCCGTGAGGAAGAGGTGTTCAGTGCGAAGTGGCTGTCACGGAATATGGGTGATAACTGGAGGATATATGCTGATGTGGAGTCCTTGCAACTCACTTTGACAAGCTATGGCAAGATCCCACCGTGGTGGCGGGAGTACGTCTGGGAGAAGGTGAACGTGTTGGAGAACACCACCGCAAGTATCCCTGAAGGTTCATACATCTACCTGGGATATACAAATGTCCATGGCAAGATGTTTATTGGTAGGTATATTGTATTTTTCAGTTCCCAGGACATCTCTCATCTCCTTAATAGTTCTAACAGAATATATTCAAATGGTGGAAGCGAAATTTACATAGGGAATTAACTATTATGAAACCTATAAGTGCGTTTTTGTGTGATCTTTCGTGAGCAAGGCTCTATAGCGCGTGCTCCTATGGAGAACGGTGAAGGAAAGCGCCACAAATGGAAGTGATCAATTGAAATCTCCAATAAGGATTGATGGATTTGAATCATGGAAGAGCGCGCGAGAGCGTTCTAAGAAGATTGATCTAGATCCTAGAGAAAGGTGGCTATTACGTAATGTATGTGGCCTTGTTCTCGATGTAGGCTGTGGTGAGGGTTTGCTCACAGAATATTTTGGAGCCATTGGAGTAGACCCAGAAAGGTTCGTACATCTACAAGGAGAACTAGTTATTCCATGAAGTCCATGAATGTGTTGTGCTTGGGACCCTTTGTGAGCAAGGCTCTCTGTGATGACGCTTTTATGTTCATTGAGGTTCATAAGAGAGGGGCGAGATTGGCAGTTATCAGCAGCAAATCCCCTGGTCCTAGAGGAAGGTGGGACTTGCCGAACTACGTGAACATGGATGGCGTCCACGTATATAGACTTTATAGGAATCTAGATGAGATGTTCATTCTTCCCAGGAAAGGGCTGAAGAAGTCCCTCGAGATAGCCCATGCTCTGAGCCCCGATTTGATATTTTGTTCTCAGGAGCTGAACATGCGCCTAGCACTTCTCCTTCAGCAACGTCTGCGCATACCGATAGTACTACGGGTGGAGGTTGCGAGCAGAATCCTTATTGGTGAGGAGATCGAGTGGAGCTTGTATGCATGGGTGCAAAGAATCCTCCTGCGCTTGTTCAGAATTCCGTCGGGTCCTTTCAAGTTCTGGTCCTGGCTCTGTAAGAAAGCCGACGCCCTAATCACGTGCAACCCAATGGATCAGCACCTTCTAGGCGTGCTTTCAATGCACGGAAAACCAGTCTTCTATCTACCATGGCCAGCCCATATACCAGAGGGCTTAGAGACAAAAGAGAGGAATAGAAACAGAGGCATCTACGCTGGCTCTCTATCCCCATTGAAAGGTATTGAGACCTTCGAGTGGGTTATTCCCAAGATTCTTGAGGAGACGCCTACGGAGAAATTCATCATAGTGGGAACTGGAATCCTTAGAACAATTATAGTGAGACTCAGGCAGAGATTTCCTGATGCAATAGAGTACTATCCTCAACTACCGAGGCTCGAAGTATTGAAATTGATCTCTAGCAGTTACTACGCATATAGCCCTTCTCCGCCCGGTATCGGGTATGGTTTCATAGCAGACTGCTGGGGTACTGGGACGCCTATTTTATTGAGCCACAATGTGGGTGGTTCCGACAATTTGGATGCTGCAGTAGCGCGAGACGAAAACGACCTCCTCAGGGTCATCAATCGCCTATGCAACGATCCTAGATTCTACGAGAGGTTACAAAAAGTTGGTTACGAGGAGTACCATAAGAGATCAGCGGAAGTTGTTGCTGATAAACTCTATGAGATATTCGAGAGAACTCTAAACCGTTAATAAGGGATGCAGCGTACATCCGCGAGCCACGGTACGTCATAAGGCGGTTAAAGGTGTTTAGCCCATATTTCCCCGGATTCAGAGAGACGGCCCTCTAAGAACGGTGAGGCTAACAAGGTTCCAGGTTCATCTCTCCACATTCGGAAATAGCTGAACCCAATCTCATACTGTTCACAAAGCCTGAAAACGTCTTCAAGCCACTGTTGCCAATTCGTTGCGCCAGACACCTCAGTGGGACGGTGACCAAACTCCTCATAGAAAACCGGCACTTCAGGAGCCAACAAGAAGAGCTCATATTTCTGCTCCATTAAACTTTTAGCTTCCGCAAACCTTCCATCCCTGTAAGCAACAGCATAAGCTTCACTCGCTCTCAAGTCGAAACAATAGTATCTATGGAAAGAGTAGACAACGTTGGTGTATGGAAGATCATTTCCTCTCCAATCCCTCATCTCGCAACAACCATTAATCGAACCGACAAACTTCAAAGCATTAGGGTTCACCTCTGTGATGGCGGCGCATACCTTATCTGCATAGTTGCGCCAAACATTGAAATATTGTTCCCTAGTAACACCAGAAACCCCAGTCCAAGGACCCGGAGGCTCGTTCATGATTCCAAAACCAACAACGGTGGGTTCATTTTTATAGTAACCCGCAAACCATTTCCAAAAATCGACCATAGTAGCCACGAAGCTTGGGTTAGCTAAATCATAATATTGCTGAACTCCCTGACTCAACGGGTAAAAGTAGTCCATAGTAATCCAGATATTTCTTGCCTTGCAAAATCCCACAATCGTATCTAAAATTCTCATGTAATGGTCGCCGTCTGAGTGACCAAAGAAGGGAGTGAAATAGGGATTCATAAACAATCGACAATGATTGGCACCTTCACGTTTCATGACATCATAATAAAGCTCGTACTGAGACCATACACCGATATCCTCCACAGCCGCCTCAGGTCCCGTAGTACAGGCTCCAACCAGTCGAATCTTTCTTCCTGCACTGTCTTTAATCCATCTCCCATCGGTGTGCAACCAACTCAGCGCCCCGTCCGTGTAGCTAACTGCGCCATAAGACGGGATGCTTTGAGAATACTGTAAACCTAGGCTTGGTGAAATAACCAAAAGGAAAGACAATGTAGCAAGTGCCGAAACATAAAATCTGTCTCTCCCTATTTTCATCGCATGTACCCTTATCGTATTTACAGATTCCCCATATGGATTACTATTATGTCTTACGATTTAATAAACTTTCCCGTTTACATGCTCAACGCAAATACAACTAACACCAAAACAACAAACAAGAAAACGAAGAAGAAGAGACAAGCCAAAATGGAAAAAACCGCGGCTTCCATACACACCTTTGTTTCGTACGTTAGTATATTACTTTACGTGTACTTTTTATGTAGAGTTTACGCCCCATGAGCATAATAGTTATCATACCCCATCCGAAGCTCGTGATATTACAGAGCTCTTGAATGCAAAGGGATTCACAATCTGGTCCTTCGATGAGTACTTATACGCCGTTAAGCACGTTAGACAGTTAGAAGATAGACTAGCGCATAAGTCCACAACTCATAAAAGAAATGTTCGGTAACTAAAGAAGAGGAGTGCTACTGAGATTGACGAAAATGATTAAAAAAACAAGAACTATTTTAAATCGTTTCCCGATCCGTCGATCGGAGTGGGACCGATTTAAAAATGGTAAGCGTTGGTTCTTCGCTGTAGTTGAAAATGATGGCCTTGGGTCTCCTCTCTGCCTCGACATTGGCTCAGGAGCCCGCCCGTTTCCCTATGCGAACGTCTTATGCGACCTTTATTTGATGCCTACCCCCCAGAGAGACATGAAAGAGTTAGAGACAAAGGAGAAACCATTCGTGCTTTGCGATGCTCAATTTCTTCCTTTCCGAACCCAGGCCTTCGACTACGCGACTTGTTATTATCTATTTGAACACGTAGACGACCCAAAGAGAATCTATTCAGAACTGAGAAGGGTTGCGAAGCATGGATACGTTCAGAGTCCATCCTGGTTTAATGAGGAAATCATGTACGGAGAGCCTGTTCATAAGTGGGTTATGATGATCAGAAACGGTAAACTTTACTATCGACCGGTTTGGAAATCTCTACGCCCAATATTGCCCTTCGACTACATTTTCCATAGGCTCTACAAGAGGTTCTTCTTCTGGCAACTCATCCATGCTATAATAGACGAGTTGCTCAACCTATTTACCATGAAATACTATTTTTAGACCTCAATTCTTATCGATCATGTGTATAAATCATGAGTAGGGATATGTATGTCTGAAAAAAATGAGATACCATCAGCTAGACCCTTATTTGACGAGTCCAGCATAAAGAGCATTCTGAAGGATGTCGAAGAGATCCTGAGAAGCGGCCTTCTTGCAGAGTCCACACCAGGATCTCGAAGCCCATACGTCAAGAAGTTCGAGGAGATGTTTGCCGACTATGTAGGTACCAAGGAAGCCATTGCAGTGAGTTGCGGTACCGCTGCCATTGAGATACCGCTTCGATACTTCGACATCAAAGGCGGAGAGGTTATCGTGCCAACCAACACTTTCATTGCGTCAGCGAACGCCGTTTTATATGCGGGGGGTAAGCCAGTCCTCTCGGATATCAAAAGCGAAACGCTGTGCATAGACCCGGACGACGCGCAAAGCAGAATAACTTCCAAAACGCGCGGGATCATGGTTGTTCATATAGCGGGTTTGGTTTGTCCACAAATACATGAGTTGCGAGAGATTTGCCAGGACCATAGGCTTTTCTTGATAGAAGACGCGGCACACGGTCATGGGGCAACAATCAACGGAAAAAAGGCAGGTAGCCTAGGTGATGTTGGTTCATTCTCTTTCTTCCCCACCAAGGTGATGACAACATGTGAAGGAGGAATGATAACAACCGATGACCTTGACCTTGCTAGGATGGCCAGAAGGATGCGAAACCATGGCAGACACGAGAAGACTGGTCTTGTTGTGACATTGGGATACAACTGGCTCATGGACGAAATTGGAGCTGTGATAGGCATACATCAACTTGAGCAACTAGAGAATTTTGTTCAAAGAAGAAACGATATTGCGAAGAAGTATAACAAGGGTCTTCAAGAAATAGAGGGAGCCGAACCTGTGTTTACACCATCGAACATTCGAAACAGTTACTACAAGTACCCTGTGTACCTAGACGAGAGAGTTGATCCATCGAGGTTAACACAGTTTCTTAAATCTGAATACCATGTTAACATAGGTAACATTTATTATCCTCCATGCCACCTCATGCCGCTATATAAAGAAATGTTTGGATACAAGGGGAGAGAACTCCCAATTTCAGAACAAGTGCTGAAAAGGGTCATAACACTTCCTATGCACGTTCAAATGACCGACACAGATATAAATCGTGTCTTAGAAGGATTAGCGACTGGTATTAAAGCACAACTATTCACTTGATGGGAAAATGTCTGAGGAAAAAGTTTCTAGGCGCAGGTACATAAAATATGCGGGAGCGGGAGCAGTTGTTGTGGCCGCAGCCACTGGAGCATACTTATTGACCAGGCCAGCTCCAACTCCAACCCCAACCCAAACCCAAACCTCGACCCGAACTCCGACTCCAACTCTAACTCTAACACCAACAATTAGTCCGACTCTAACTCCAAGCCCAACTGGAAAAAGTCATATATACGTATCTAAAAACGGCACTCTGGAACAAAACGTCGAAAAAGTCATTGAAATGATGGGCGGGATCCATAACATCGTTAAGGTAGATGATATAGTTATCATAAAACCGAATGGGCAGTGGAAGGAACCTGAGTGCACAAGCGTTGATGCGATGCGAAGACTGATAGATTTGATACTAGCCCATCCCGATGGCTTCACGGGAGAAGTTGTTATATGCGAGAATACACATTGTCGAGGAACGAATTTAAACTGCGATAACTACAAGGCTTTAGCAAACAGTTATGAAATGGATAACGTAAGTTTTTTGGCCTGGTCTAAACAAGGTTCATATAAGGTGGAGGGTTATCATGGCGAGGCCGAGTTGTCCTATCCGGTCTTCACCACGCCTCTAGGCATGCACATAAACTTCAAAATTTCTAACTTTAAATTCATCAACTTTCCTCTGCCAAGAACACACGACCCATTAGTTGGTGGACTCACATGTTGCCTCAAAAACCATCTTGGAGTTGTCAGGAACCCAGGTCTTGTTGGAACGGATGAAAGGGGTTGTGGAGGAGAAGTTGGGTGGCCCAATGTCGGTTTTCACGGAGATTGGTTAAGCGCGGCTGTAGCGGATTTCATGGTGAGAGTTAGGAAGCCTGACCTGAACATGGTTGACGCCACCAACATCATAGTGCATTCTCCGTATCCTCACACTGGCTGTCATGGGACTAAGACTATCTTGGCTAGCATTGATCCAATAGCCGCTGACTATTACGTAACAAAATACTTGGTGTACCCCATTACGAACCATGACGACCATAATCCCGACACGCCTAGCGGAATGGGAAAGCAGTTAGCCGATGCAGCCGCCTATGGTGTTGGAACGAATAATGAAGCTAAAATGGAATTTCACATTGAATAGAGGAGGATGAAGTGAATTTCTTTCTGACAAAAAGGAGAAATCGAATAATAAAGAAGCTTTGATTGTGTTAGCCTTGATTACGTTAGCTTTTTTAGCAGGAAGCCTTCTGGCGTATCAGCCAACGGCTTTAGGCTGGCTGCACCCAGACGGAAGGAAGTATAGCCTCACTGTTCTTAGAGGGCCGTTTCTCTGAATCTAACATTCTTTTCGCTGGATGGATATTCAAAAAGTAAATGAATCAAACACTTAGGTTTGAGGACTTTTATGTCCACCGAATTAAGAGACGTTGCAAAAGTCTCGGCCAGGAGCAGCTTTTTCCTATTTCTCGGTAAAACTTCATCCACCGTCATCATGGCCATCGCCTCTATCCTTGTTGCCAGGCTCCTCGGCCCTGAAAACTATGGCCTTTATACAGTTGCTATAATCGCTCCCTCCTTTCTCATCGCCCTAAGCGACCTAGGAATCTCTCCGGCCCTGACCAGGTTCTCCGCCCGCTTCCACTCCGAGGGTAAGGATCGGAGAGTCATAAGCCTAATCAAGGCGGGAATCATCTTCAAATTCGTTTTCTCCCTACTCCTCTCTCTAATTCTTCTGTTACTCTCCGACACTATTGCCACAGATGTGCTCAGGAGGCCAGGCGTTGGTCTTTTCATCCGCTTCACCTCGCTCTACTTAGTTGGCCAAGCGATTTTCACGACTCTAGACTCCATTTTCATGGGTCTAGATAAGATGGAGAACTGTTGCCTTCTCATGAATATACAGGCTATAACAAAGGCTGTGGCGTCCCCCCTGCTCATCATCCTTGGTATGGGCGTCATTGGCGCCATCCTAGGTGCTGGACTAGGTTTCCTGCTCGCCTCTGGGATAGGGGTCACTATGTTCTTTTTGCTCCTTTGCCCTAGACTATTCAACTGTAACCAAGGAGAAAACGTCAATTTCTTTCAGGCACTGAGACTCATGCTCCCTTATGGAATACCTCTTTACCTATCCACCCTTATCTTGAATCTCGTCACGCAGTACCAAAGCTTCATACTGGCTCGGTTCGTCTCCAACATGGAGATCGGCAACTATACAACAGCCATGAACTTCTCCATCTTAATCGCCCTCCTCTCCTACCCCATTGCCACCTCCCTTTTCCCCGCCTTCTCCAAGCTAAGCATTAAATATGATAGAAATATGGTAGAGAGGATGTTCAAGCTCTCGGTTAAGTACACCTCCCTCCTAGTGATCCCCGCCTCCATCGCCATAGCCGTCCTTTCCAAAGAACTCGTATATGCCTTGTACGGCTCCCAATATGGGCTCGCTCCAAGCTACCTCGTCCTCTACATACTCAGCTTCCTATGCGTCGGCTTAGGGATGTACGTGGTGGAAAGCTTCTTCAACGGTCAAGGAGACACCCGAGCCACCCTCAGGATGAGCCTAGTAAACCTAGGCCTCTCCCTGCCACTGGCCTTAATCCTGGCCTTCCTCTATGGTGTTTTCGGACTAGTGACCTCCGTCTTAGCAACGCAGCTTCTGTCTTCGACATACGGCCTATTCTTGGCCCGCAAAAAGTACGGAGTGACTGTGGACTGGGGCTCTTCCCTTAGGACAGGAGTCGCATCCCTCTCTTCTGCCCTGCTGGTCTACATCTTCATCGCATTCGTTCCTATCCCTATCCTCATATTCAAGCTAGCCGTGGGCGGATCTATCTATGTGGCCTCCTTCCTAGCCTTCGCCCCCTTGCTCAAGGTCATAAGTAAAGAAGATATAAGGAACCTAGACGAACTGTCAAAGGAGCTTACGATCTACCCGATTGCTAAACGAATCCTCAACCTTGAAGAGAAGATTTTAGCCCTAAACGTCAACCTTTGATTTGAAGTTCATACGAGTAACAAAAAGTTGTTGGTAACTGATAATGCGCTCGTACACCTTCTTCGTCCGCAGCTGCGATTCGTGGAGCATAAAGCCAAAATGAAGCCTTCACGTCTCCACTTTCCACGCAACAAGATCGCATTAGGCATCAAAGCCGTTACCATAATACTCATAACCATAGCCATCTACTTCCAAGACCTCGCTACGGTGGCAAACGAGGCCATACGAAGCGAGGTAATGAGCCACATCCTAGCCATACCTTTCCTGCTTGCCTACCTCGTCTACCGGAAGAGAAAAATGCTCAGGGCCACAATCCCATTGGAAACAACCAACCCCACTAAAAAACCCATATACACCCATGAAATCGTCGGCGCCCTACTTTGCATAATCGCCTTCAATCTATATTTATACGGCTCCTACACTTTCACACCACTCGAATACCACATGATCTCACTTCCCATATTCACCGCCGGGCTCACCCTAATAATATTCAACACAAAAACACTCAAAGTCCTAGCCTTCCCCATGGCTTTCCTCCTCTTCCTAACACCCCCACCACTAGAAACCGTTTACGCAGCGGGCGCAACCCTATCCACCATCAGTTCCGAAGCCGCTTACCACATGCTCAAAGCCATAGGCTTACCCGTGAGCCTAGCGGATCAGTATGGAACCCCCGTAATTATCCTCCAAAAGCCTGAAGGACCGCTCCCGTTCGCCATAGATATTGCATGTGCAGGCATCTACTCTTTAATAGGATTCACCATTTTCACAGTCTTCGTTGCATACATCGCGAGAGGCCCCGCGTGGAAAAAGGCAACCCTATTTCTTGCAGGCTTCCCACTGATCTACGCCCTTAACATCACCCGGATAATCATCATCGTACTGATAGGTGACCAATATGGAATGGAAACAGCCATGCAAGCATTCCACCTACTCGGAGGCTGGGTTCTCATCTTTCTAGGAACCCTCATCCTACTAACCCTATCCGAAAAAGCCTTCAAAATCCAACTCTTCACCACAAAACCGAAAATAACGCCCTGCAACTACTGCAACCAAAACCCCTCCGTAAAACAACACTTCTGCGCTGTCTGCGGAAAACTCCTAAGTCCCGTGAACATTGGGCTCTCTAAACGAGACCTAACCAAAATATTCATCCTCACAATAGGCGCAATTCTCATCGCCAATCTCCAGGTGCCCGTCTTCGCCTTAACCGAGGGCCCCACAGAAGTCGCTATTCAAACGCTGGCTGGAGAACAAACCACTACACAAGTCCTTCCAGTGATCCAAGGGTACGCAACTAAATTTATCCATCGAGACAAAGAATTCGAAGAAATAGCCAAACAAGATGCCGCACTCATATATGTATACCTACCCACCGACGAAACGAAAATACCCATCTGGGTGACTATAGAAATCGCCAAGACACAATCATCCCTGCACCGGTGGGAAATCTGCCTAATCACATATCGAGAGACGAAAGGATACCAGCCAGTAGCAACACAATTAGATCTGCAAGATGTTCAAATCTCAGAAAACCCCCCCATAATCGGACGATACTTCGCATTCCAAAGGATCAATTCCGATACAATCCAAGTAGTTCTTTACTGGTATGAAAACGCCTTCTTCAATACAGGCTCCAGCTTGGAGCAAAAGCACGTGAAGATCAGCCTCATCGCTTACACCAAAACCCGGGAAGAAGTTTCTTTGATCGGAGAACAGCTCCTACCCTTCGGCAAAGCCATCGCCAACCACTGGCAACCCGTCAAAACCTGGTCTCAAATCATCCTAACCATCGCCCAACACGGAGATACCCTCATCACAATAACCACAGGTCTACTCGCAATCACTCTGGCACTTCAAGCCGTAAAAAATCAGAGGGAAAGAAGATCTAACCTTAGAGTCTACAATAAACTTGCCCTAATAGAAGAGAAACTAATACTACAAGCCGTTCATCAAACAGCCAAAGAAGACAAATCCACCGGTAACGAGATAGCCTCGTGTTATCAAAGGCTTGCGGGAAAACCCATCGAATCAAATGTGCTCCTTCAAAAACTTAACGAAGCCGAAGAAGCCGGCCTCGTAAAGAGGGAAATCATTAGCCACAATGACGAGCCAGTACTCATCTGGAAGAGCCAGGTACCATTCTAAACAAATGGTTGTACTAAAGATATTTACGTGAAAAGAAAGACTCTATCCACATAGAGGGGTAACAATTTGTACATAGACCCCGTCACCCAAATCCTATTAATAATTATAGTTAGCGTGGCTGCCATCATAATAGTTGAGATCGCCATTTACAGGAATAGCAAAAAGTCTGCCCTCTCCCCTGAAAAGCGTCTCCTCCGGGGTTGGAAAGAAAAATTAGGGATCGAAACAGGGCAAGATCTATTGATTTTCTTTATGATTTTGGGCGTTGCCTGCAGCGTCTTACTCACATTAGTGTTTGCAAGTCTTGGATACATTGTGCCGATACCATATTAGGTAAGTCAAATCATAGACCACGTCTAGTAATAAAAAGTGAGAGGAAGAAGAAATGATAGAATTGATATTTTTTGCCATTGCAATGGCAACAACGATTTTCCTTATCTTCTACTTGCTATACATGAACTCATTAATCTATACGCTTTACAACTCTGGCCTTAACTTTAGCTATGAATGGGCAAGTCGTTATTACTTAATGTTAAGGCTGGGTTTTGTGTTATTAAGCGTTATAGTAATAATATCACTTAGCATAGTCATACTCTATAGAAGGCTCTTGAAAGCAAAGGTACCTACCGTAGAAAAAGGACATTATGAACAAACTTTAATAAAAAATATTGAACAGCTAAGGCTTGAGCTGTGGAAGTATAAAAGAAAACCCACCGGAATAGCGGCGTACATTCTTCTGTTTTTAGGCTCAATTGCGCTTGCCTCATCAATAGTGTATATGTCCTCCATTTTAGCCCTCGTTGGCTTAGGAATAGCCTTCTGGGGCATCTTATTCTTATTCGTGAGGCCCGTAAGATACGTGAAATCCAGCCTCCTAGATTCTACCGCCGTTTCCGTGCTCATGAACATTAGCCGAGTGATGGCTGACTTAGGCTATAAGGGTAAGGGCATATACCTGCCCCCACGATACCTTAAAGGGCTCAAGGAAGGAACCGTATTCATTTCGTCTAATAAAGACAGCATTATACCAACCGTACAGGAAATGAGTAAGGAAAATATCTTCCTAAAAAGTCCAGAGGGAATCTCTCTCACCCCCTTCGGACTGGGACTAGTGAACCTCTTCGAAGAGGAACTAGGAACAAACTTCGCCAAAGTGAACCTTAAATACATACAAGACAATCTACCAAAACTTTTTGTCGAAGGGCTAGAAATAGCCGAAGATTTCGAAATGAGAACGCAAAGCAATATGGTCTACGTTAAAATGACAGAAACCATCTACAAAGACATCTGCAGCGAAATAAGAAAACTTCCAAATATTTGCGGTTCCATCGGCTGCCCCTTATGCAGCTCCATCGCATGCGCACTTACAAGGTCTTCCGGAGAACCTGTTGTCATTGAGAAAATCGAACTGTCTGCTGATGGCAAAACAATTGAAGTCTACTACCGAATTCTGGGAACTTTTCCATCTGAAGAGCAAACGGCGGTAGCCTCTATAGAGGTCTCCCCTGCAGAGTTTTCCGCGGAACTGGTTCCCCTCGTACCTGTCAAACCTACGGGAAGGCATCCGGGCTATCTCTTGAACAATTTGATCGGCTTCGTCCTAATAGCTCTCGGACTCTATACTCTGGCCTGGGTTGGCTGGTTAACATGGTACGACATAACCACATGGAGCAAAAGCCTAGCCCTGATCTTCTTTGGCTCCAGAACCGGCGAGGCCATCAGTCTAGGAATAGGCATGAAGGTAATCCACTATTTCCTGATAGGCTTGGTTCTCCTTCTTGTTGGTATACTCACCCTTTTCCGAAAAAGGCGGCGGGCTTCAAATTCTCGGTGATCAGCTAAATAGACCTTTAAGCTTATCTATGAACTTTTTAACGCTTTCCGCCCCATCCACTCCTGAAATCTAGAGGAATGAGAAATTGCGGTTCCCCCTAACCCTCTGGGACATCAGCCTATGGCTAGCCGTCACCGCCATCATCCTCCTCGCCGCATCTGAACTCTTCTCCCCCCACTACCGAAAAACAAGCCTCGTCATAGAGAAAAGACGACTAAGACAAACAGCGCTAACAATGGGCACCCTATTCATGATCACCATCCTCATACGAATCTACGAAATTATAACCTTGTAAAGCTATCCCTTACTAAAGTCTTAGCTACTTTTTTCTCTTACTGTGCGGGGTACATGATATGTACGTTGAAGCTTTTCGTTTGCCAACATCAGGCGAAATTAATTTATAGAAAGAGAAATTGGGAATCAAAACACGTCAGGATCAATTTTTCTATAGTTGTGGGGACAACTGTTACTTTTTATGAGAAATATACAAGTAGAAGCTGACACGGTTGCAAGTTTGCGTTATACTTCCCACATACAATGAGGTCGAAACGATAGAAGAGGTGGTCTGCAGAATCGAATCATTAGGCCTCGACACTGGTATAGTGATAGTTGATGACGGAAGCATGGATGGAACCCGAAAGAGGATTGACGAATTAAGAACGCTATACGACAACATTACATTGCTTGAAAGAGGCCATAAGCTTGGTCTAGGTAGCGCCATCAAGTGCGGGATGAAGACCGCCCTCAGTTTTCAATCGCCCCCTGAGTACATTGTCACCATGGATTGTGATCTATCTCACGAACCGAACGATATTCCGAGATTGCTTGATTTAGCGAAAGCATCAAAAGCCGACATCGTTGTAGGCTCCCGATATGTTGAAAACGGGGAAATTGTTGGATGGAACCTTTATCGAAAACTGTTGAGTTTCTCATCGAACTTCATAACACGATTACTCCTTGGTTTACAGATCCACGACTGCACATCAGGCTTCAAGGTTTACAGGCGGCGCGTGGTTGAAAAGATACTTCCACAACTGCATACCAGCGCTTATGAAGCTCAGGTCGAAACCCTCTATTGCGCAAAAAAACTTGGTTTACGAATCAGGGAAGCTCCAATAGTTTTCCGGGACCGGACCAGTGGTCAATCAAAACTCGGAAAAACAGAGATAACATGCTTTTTAAGGTATGTGATCGAAACCTGGATCAGATCGATATTCTAAAAATCTAAGGGAGAGGTATTTAGTTGAAGGTGAATCAGATAAGTAGTAAATACATTCTTTTGTCACTTATTGTTATATTAGGATCCACTCTACGAATATACGATTTGAACCACAAGAGTTTGTGGCTAGATGAAATAATTGCTGTCAACACAACCCAACTAGGTATGATGAATATTTTTTCGTTTTTCTGGGATTTTCAATCGCGTTCTGCTCCGCTTTACTTCATGATACTTCATTTTTTCGTGCTCTTTGGAAGAGATGAATTTATTGTTAGGCTTCCTTCAGTTATTTTTGGCATATTAAGTATTTTGCTTATCTATAAGGTTGGAGAACTATTCTTTAGAAGACCAAGAGAGGGGTTAATTGGCGCCTTTCTTTTATCGATTTCGACCATGAATGTTCAACTTTCACAAGAAGCGACAATGTATTCGCTTTTCATGTTTCTTTCTTTACTATCATTTTTCCTTTTTTATAAAGTGATCAAAGAAAATCATCAGAAGCTGTGGATTGGATTTATACTTGCAACAATCCTAGGTCTTTTCTCTCATTACTATATGTTATTCGTCCTGTTTATTGAAATGTTATTTTTCGCTTTCATAATGCTCAAGAATCGAAGTTCATTCATTATAAGCGTACGAAAAGTTGGTAAAAAGAAAATCTTCCTTTTGGTTTCGGGTTTAATGACTATTTCTATAATTCTCATTCGTTTACTTCAGAATGCGTTATATATAATTAAAACTGGCCTAGCGTGGTCGCCATGGGGCTTAAAACCAACATCCCTTTTTGAAGATTTGTTCAACTATTTTAGCTTCGGCTTTTCCTCCCCATTCATCTCCAATTTATATGGAAGCTATGTTGGTGCAAGCCTTCTTTACGTGTTCCTTCTTTTTTTCCTAGTAGGAATATTTACGAGCATCAGGGAACATAGAGAACAAACTATTCTATTACTCCTTTGGGTTTTTCTACCAACCATAACTGTTTTCATTCTAACATTTAATGTGAGCTCTCCAATTGCGGCAGCTAAATATATGATATTCATAATTCCGGGCTATCTTGTAGGTGTTTCGAGAGGAATAAGCCAAATGGCCAACAGCCTGTTAAAATGTTATTATAAATTCAATTATGGCCTTTCTTCAATCCCAATGTTAGAAAGAAGACAAGCAAGAGTTAGCCTTGCCATAACCATGGTGACAATGGTGGCATTTACCGTTGTAAGCGTTGCTCCACTACAAAAATACTATAAGTCGGAAAACGAAAACTGGAGAGCCGCAGCCAGGTATTTGGAAACCAATTCGACCCCTGGTGATATCATTTTCGTTGAACCTCATTATTGTTTGCAATGCGTATTATACTATTATAACGCCGATTTAGAGAAAACCCTTGTCATATCGAGGTATCTCCTTACTCGTTTCTTCAACCTTAGTGTGGAAGATGTAGTATCCAACTACGAAAGGATATGGTTCATATATTCTTCTCATGCAAAATTAACCGATCAGGAAGAGAAAATAGAAGACTGGGTACTTAGCAATTTTTTTGAGGCGAAGCGGTTTCCAGGAATATCCATATTTTTTAAACTTCCGAAAGGAACGATTGTAGCTCGTACAAAAGATATGCGTTTCTCAGGCTTAGATAGCCCGCCTAACGAAACAAAGGCTGAGTTTTGGCACAATGATGACAGCGCTTCCTTCAATGTGAGTATCGTAAATAATACCAATCATACAATAATGATTCATGCCAAATCAATAACGAAAAGCGCTCTAGAATTGGTGATTGACGACTCATCGAAAGGTATAATGACATTTGCCGCCGACGACTGGAGCTATACAGAGCTTGGCACATTCTATTTTGACTCTGGTTCACATGAGATTAAACTAGTAAATAGAGAGGGCGGTAATCTGGGCGATACTTATGTTGTTTTTGACCAAGTCATTATACGCCCGTCCACCTTAAGTTTAGGTCTATGACGTAAAATTGTTGATTTTAATTTCACCTAGGAGATCTACTCTAGTATCATCATCTTAACTTCTATTTCAAGAATACCCTTTGTATTTGGATCATTCGGACAAGTGGATTCATGGTTATTCTCACCTGCGTACCAAGCTGCAAAAAGGCTGGTGCAAGAACGTGAACTTAACGGAATTCCATACTAATGTTAATAGCAATTATGGCTATGAGGGTTTACGCGTATTGGTCACCGGTGGGGCGGGTTTTATTGGAGCAAACTTGACTAAGAAGCTTGTTCGTCTTGGGGCTGAAGTTACTGTATTAGACAACCTCTATTCTAGTGATATCAATAATTTGGTGGATGTTTTTGAATCGATTGATTTTGTATACGGAGACATTAGAGATCACCAAGTTGTGGAGGCAGAGGTGAGGGATCAGGATTTAATTTTTCATGAAGCAGCGAATGCATCGGTTCCTAATTCCGTTAAGGATACACAATACGATCTTGAAACAAATGCGCGCGGCACCCTCACTATTCTCAATGCCATAGTAAAAACGGACTCTGACGCGAAGGTTATTTATGCTTCAAGTGCAGCAGTTTATGGCGAACCACCATCTGTTCCCGTACGAGAGGACTTTCCGTTAAGTCCAATATCTCCTTATGGCATTACAAAGTTAACCGGAGAACACTACGGTATGACCTTCTATCACAACTATGGAGTTCCATTCATCTCACTTAGATACTTTAACGTTTATGGTCCGTTACAGCGGCGCTACGTTATGTACGATTTTCTTTGGAAACTTTCACAAAGCCGTGGCAGTAGACTTGAAGTCCTCGGAGATGGTAATCAAGCAAGGGACTTCATCTTTGTTAGTGACGCGGTTGAAGCAAACTTGCTTCTAGCGATGAAACCTATGGCTGTAGGCGAATCCTTCAACGTAGCCACCGGAGAACCGACTACCATAAAGGAGCTAGTAGAGTTAACGTTAGAGGCCTTAGGGCTGCAGGGAAAAACGCGGATTGTGTACACCGGGAAGTCGTGGAAAGGAGACGTCACCAATCTTTATGCGGACATCACCAAACTCAAAAAGGTTGGATTTAAACCCAAAGTTGGAATTAGTAGAGGGTTAAGGACATTACTAAATTGGTTTAAAGAACGTCACGGCTCTACTTTCATCACTTCTTCTTGTGTTACTGCTTAAAGCTTGTAGTAGTTGGTTGCTTGATGAAAATCGTACAGGTAACCCATACCTTCTTTCCGTATTGTATGGGCGGTAGAGAGAGATACGTGTATAACCTTTCAATGGCCCTTGCGAGAAGAGGACACGAGGTGCATGTATTCACAGGTGAGCCCCCATCATCAAATCTTCGTAGAATAAGGAAGATCGGTAACGTTACTGTTAGGCGCTTTATGTCGATGCCAATAAGGCTTGCCTCCCGACCCATTCGAATATATTATCGTTTTCTACCCACGATATTGCATGCCTTGGTCAAAGAGCGAGCTGACGTAGTTCATGCACATGAATATTTTCATTTTACAACCGATATCTCGGCGCTCGCATGTAAGATATCAAAGAAGCCGCTCATAATCACCATCCACGGCTCAAGAGGTAACATGATCCCCACCAAGGCTCTGGATGCTACCGCTGACATATATGATCAAACAATCGGTTCTTTTACTCTGAAAGCAGCTTCAAGGATAATCGTCGTCTCAAAACAGATGAAAAGAGAGCTAATGAATAGGGGCGTGGATCAAAGGAAAATCGTTGAGATACCTAATGGCGTAAATGTTAAAGAGATAAATGGCTCGCGTGATTACAATGTCGACTGGTCGATTGACGCAAGAGACCAGCATGAGACTGTCTTATCCGTTGGACGTTTAGCTGAGTCAAAGGGTTATCGGTACCTAATCGACGCTATACCGCAGATACTTGAGAAAATAAATGGGCTGAAAGTGGTCTTAGTGGGTAAGGACCATGGATACAAGGAAGAATTGTTGCGTCAAGCGAAGAACCTGGGGGTTTCGGATGTGGTAGAGTTCAAGGGATTTGTTCCAGATGCGGAACTGATTGAATATATGCGGAAATCGAATGTATTTGTCTTACCTTCCCTATATGAGGGAATGCCTTCTGTTCTATTTGAAGCCATGAGCCTTGGTAAGCCCGTTGTGGCCACAAAGGTTGGAGGCATACCTGAAATAATCGAAAATAGAAGAAATGGAATACTGGTGGAGCCAGGAAGCAGCGCTCAGTTGGCAGAGGCCATTATAGAGCTTATAGGCGATGAAGCATACGCGAGGAAGCTCGGCATAGAAGGGAAAGAGTCAGTCAAGAAGTATTCTTGGGAAAGCATTTCCAAGCAAATTGAGAGAGAGTATTATGAGTGCTTGAAGCTATAGTAGGAGAAGCATTAGTTGATTCGAGTATGTCTGGTGAGCTCATGGTTCCCGCCTAGACCTGGTGGAGTTGGGCGAGTGGTTTACGATCTATCGTATGCGCTCTCACGCCATGGTGTTGAAGTTCATCTAATCGTCCCTAGTGGAGGGGTGCAAGATGAGGAAAATAATGGCGATGTTAAGATTCATAGGGTTGGTGGTGGGCCTCAAGGGGTTAAGGGATTTGCCTCTTTCTGCTGGAATTCGTATCGTAAAATCCTAAGAGTATGTAAGGATTTTGATATCGATGTGGTTCACGGCCAAATTGCAGACGGGGTGCTTTGGTCTCTTCGTAGAAACCGTCCATATGTGGTTACCATACATGGAGTTATAGCTGACGAGTTAGGGCGGGTCGGCGATTTTAGGTCCTTCAGATACCTGAGGAAAATGTTCGGCTACCCTATCTTGGCTAGGCTTGAAAAACTAAATGCGGATAATTCAGACATAGTCACGACGGTCTCTGGCTACTCCAAGGAGATGATAGCAAAGCACTATAGGATTCTTCCAAGAAAAATTAGGTTAATCCCCAATGGAGTGAAGGTAGAACCCTTCGACCTACCCAGGGACGGTGTCAATGAAAAACAGACAATACTTTGCGTTGGTGAAATTACGGCAAGGAAAGGGTTCCAATTCTTGTTCCTCGCGTTACCTCACATCCTAACGGTACATCCTGATGTTCAACTGGTGATGATCGGTGAAGGACCAGAAAAATCTAGATTGATGGAGCTTAGCCAACGATTGGGAGTGCAAGACAAGGTTAAGTTTCTAGGTCATGTGATTAGAGAGTCCTTGATTCAGCAGTACGAGAGAAGCAGCGTCTTCTGCCTGCCAAGTCTTCACGAAGCCTGTGGAATCGTGCTTTTGGAGGCTATGGTGAGCGGGAAGCCTGTGGTCTCTACGAGCGTCGGAGGAGTCCCTGAAGTTGTCAAAGACGGGGAAACCGGGGTGCTGGTTCCTCCTCAAAACGTTGCGGCTTTGGCTGAAGCTATAAACACGCTTCTGTCTGACGATAGTTTAAGGAGGAGACTTGGAGAAAACGCGAAGGAGTATGTTCAAAGAAACTTTTCTTGGAGAAACTGTGCTCAACAATACATAGATCTCTACAAGCAAGTTTTGGAAGGCGAGGAAGGAATAAATTGAAGGTGGGTATCTTAAATGGTCTCTGGTTTCCCGAAGAGATAGGCAGTGGCGAGCTCGCCATGCATGAGTATGCGAAAATCTTATCACAAAAGCATGTTGTGCATGCTTTTGCCTGCTCAGCTAGGGACTGTGTAGAAAAAGTCAATGAGCGGTTCACTATACATCGATACTCTTTTCCAGCTAGTTTTTTTCATGAGTTTCCAAGAGCCAAGTATCAATACAAGATTTTCTCGGCCTTTAACCTCTTACTCAATCATCGAACAATAAACAAAATTAGAGAAGACTTCAGAAGATGCAAGATAGATCTTCTACAAGTGTGTGATGGGGCCCTTTCTGAAGGAAGCTTACTGACATCATCATCACTTAGCAAGAAACTTGAGTTGCCATTTTTGCTGTACTTTCTCGGACCAATATTCTCAACTGGTAAGTTTTTGCCATACGGTCCCTTCACTGCGATCGATTTCGTGAGTAAGGAGATGCTCGTTAAAAGGGCTAACCGGATGATAGTAGTTAGCTCTTTTATGAAAGCTGAGCTAACTTCGCGCTGGAAAATCGAAGAAGAAAAAGTGGCGGTCATTCCGGTGGGAATAAACGTAAACGAGTATTCGATATCCATGTTAGAAGGTTCGAGGGTGTTGTTCGCTGGAAGACTGGAGTCCGAGAAGGGCATAAAGTATCTCATAGAAGCCGCTAAGATGATTCCGAATGATTTTGAGCTGTTGATATGCGGCTCCGGAGGGCTAAGACACCTAATCCTTGATATCGCCAAGCGCAACGATAAGATAACATATCTTGGGTATTTGCCCAGAGAAGAGTTAATTAGACTCTTCTCCAGCGTGAGTGTTTTTGTGTGCCCCTCGATTTGGAGTGACCCTGCCCCGCGGGCCCCCATAGAAGCCATGGCATCAGGGGTTCCGGTCGTGTCTACGAATGTGGGCGGCATCCCCGAATGGGTTCCAGATGGAAAAGCAGGTTTTCTGGTTCCCCCAAGGAATTCGAAGGCGCTGGCAGAGGCCATAATTATGTTGCTAGAAAATGAGAAGCTACGAAGAAGAATGGGGTCGTATGGAAGAAAATACGTGGAGGAAAACTTTGACTGGAAAAGAGGCAAGAAAGTGAAGCGCGTGATGGATGTTTATGAAGATGTTCTAAATGAAGAGAGGCGGTGTGCTTAGATGACGCTTATCTCTCATAAGTCTAATAACAGTAAGTATGGTAGGATAACTACATGGTTCGCATCTGATGGAAAGATAATTATCTCATGCGCGGCGATATCTTTTCTCGCCCTCTTCCTAAGGTTGTACAAAGTTCAACTTGCTCCATCCTATCAACTAGACGAAACAACACATTTTATTCTGGGGCTAAACACCCTGAAAGGGCATTTCATGAGGGCCCCCGACTATTTAGGAGGAGGACCATGGTTTACACATCCCCCATTACACTTCATGCTGGAAGCCCTTTATCTTCTAATTAGTGGAATAACCACCGAAACATTGAACTCGGTACTCCAGGCGAGGGTGGTCGCATCTACCTTTGGAGGCATCTTATCTATCATCATCTTTTTGCTTTGTCTAAAGTTGTGCAATTTAAGATCCGCGATTATTGCTTCGGCGCTTTATGCAGTAGATCCATTCATCTTATTATGGAGTAGGCTAAACACCCTAGAACCGGTTGCTTTATGCTTTGCTGTGGCCTTCCTTTATTTTCTTTATAATGGAAAGCAGACATTGGCAGTGATAATGCTCGGTCTATGCTTGGTCGCTAAGGAGACGTCAATTTTTGCAGTAGTCGTTATTATCATCTTTCCAATTCTGAAACGGCTTCTTAAGGCCGATGTTAAACCATTGAAGTCTCGTAAGGTTGTAATCATCGCTTTTTTAATATATTCAGCCTATGTCGTCTGGGGGCTTAACACCAACTCGGTGTACTTCATTATTATGAAAATATGCTCCGTTATGCGTATAATGGGTATAATCCGAGACACGGGGTACACCGCCGAGAATTTTGTGCCATTCTTAGCCGACGTAGCCCTTACACTAGACCAGTACCTCATTACCTGGGCAAATATCCTCCTAAGCATATTCTCTCTGATATATTTGGCAAGACAGAAGCAGTCAAGGGAATCGATTTTTATGCTGTCATGGTATCTAGCTACAGCGATTTTCTTTTCCCTCATTCAGTTACGTAATCCCCAATACTTTATCTATCCACTCATCCCAGCCTTCTCGCTGAATGCGTATATCTTCTCTATAGCCATCGACAAATTGGGATCTCTGAAAATTAGACAATCATTTAGCCTGCCCAAGCTTGACATGAAATCCTTGGCCTCGCTCCTCATGGTGTCTTTCCTCGTATTTTCATACATATACAACCTTCATGCATGGTACGACAACTACTACACTCGAAGCACGAATGCGGCACAAGAAGTTATCGATTACGTAGAAAAGAACATCCCAAAAGGAAGCGCTATCCACACTTCTGGGGGATTAGAGAATTATCTCCATAACTACACACTATTTACGGTTACGACATATGCAAAGGAATATTCTAGCATAGACGGCATCAGAGGGAAGGACATCCACTACTTCATAATCTCACCTCGTTGGTACTGGGTGTATGAACCCGAACTCGTGGACTATATCCTGACGAACGGTTCTCTCCTAGCTCATTTTGAGGCCCGAGAATTGCAGGGAATCAACATTTATTATGTAGAAAATCCCGTGTGAGGAAGGAAAAAATCAAGTGTGTAGGATGAAGGTGAAGGAAAATCTCGCTTTGATCGCTCTATTTTATCTTGTTGGAAGATGAAAAGCATTTTGAGTAAAAAAACCTTTAAGACGAGCTAGGGAAGACAGGGAAACCTAGCTTTAGAAACTGGGATCGACATCTTCCGATATGTTATTAAAGAGACACTCTTCTATGATCCTAACCTTAGACTCCATCCTTAACAATATCCCTTTTGCCCATGGCTTTTCATGGGACTTGATTTTGAAGGTAAGAAAAGTGGAGGGAGGAATATACCACTAAAAGTGGGAAAAAATTACTTCAAAAAAAATTACTTCATGGAGTGGGATCCGGAGGGAGAAATGAGCCCTGACCGTTACCTCTATGCAAAAGAGCGGAGATATGTTATGCAGCTCTCTCCGATAAAAAGGGGAGACAGGGTGCTAGATCTTGGAGCGGGCAGAGGGAGATTCTCCTTAGAGTTCGCAAGAAAAGGAGTTACAGTGGTTGGAGTGGACATATCCAAAAATATGGTAATGCTTACCAAGGAAGCGGCCTTAAGGTCGGGCCAATCAGCCAACATCAACCTAGTTCTGTGCGATGCCGAGAGCCTGCCCTTCAGACGCGACACATTTGACCTCATAAATTTCGTTGAGTTAATCATGCACCTTCCGAAACCGCAAAAGACGTTACATGAAATCGGGCGAGTTCTAAAACCACATAAACACATGATTTTGGGATGCGGAGGCTTAAATTATAGAGTAATTTTCTATACAGTACTTATGTATCTGAGGCTATGCCCGAAGATCGCTAGATGGTATCGTCCTCAGAACATAAGCGAAATGCTGAAGAAAGCGAATTTTCAGATTTTACGAGTGAGGGGAGTGGCATACTTTCCTCCCATTTACGTGAGGATAGCAAGGAATCCGAGCAAGGTTCCTCTTATTCCCTTACGCATATCTATGATTTTTAACCATCTTGACAGCGTCCTGGAGAGACTGCCTGTTGTTAGATGGACTGCGTTGATAATGGTCTTATTGTGTAGGGGTAGAAAGGAATGCTAGGGCTGAGTACCTTATCTAAGATTGCGCGACTTAGAGCTTGGAAGATTTGCTTACACGATGACATGCACTTATCTATGGTAGCACTCTTCTATTTACTGCTTACCAAAGGAATCTTCAGTCTCAGTCTGGAGCTGCTGACTCTGATAGGCGCTATATCTCTTTATTTGAGCTACGCGTTCTTAATCAATGATTATTGTGATATGGAATCCGACAAACTCGCGGGCAAAAGAAGAGTGCTTCATGAGCTTAAGAAGTGGCAGTCCCTCACGCTGATTGTTATTGTTATGTCATCAAGTTTCACTATATCAATTATGATAATAAGGCAGCCCCTCTTCACCGCCTTGTATTCCTTATCGTTTCTCTTAGCCACCTTCTACTCTTCACCGCCAGTAAGATTCAAATGTAGGGGAGAGCTAGGTGTAATTTGCGACGCCCTTGTGGAGAAGCCTCTTCCGGCGCTTTTAGTGTTTACATTCTTTAATCACTTTCAGTTAGACACGCTGCTCTACATGGCGATGCTATTTGCTCTTCAGATCAAGATCATAACGCATCATTACATCGATGACTATGAAGCGGATTTAAAGTCGCACGTCAAGACATTTGTTGTGAAAATAGGCCTCAATAAGGCGAAGGACCTCTTAAATAGCTATCTTCGCCCTCTTGCCATAACGACAATTATAATTTTTTGTTTAAACGTCTTCATACAGATACCTGAAACTAGGATTCCCATCACTGGAATTCTTATTGGATATTCCTTTATTAGGGAATTAACCAAAAGAGGAGTACTTTCTAGGGAAGAGGAGGACATGCCTCTGTATGTGGTATATTTCTATTTAGTTTTACATGGGTTGTTGCCGCTTCTCTTGGCCTTTCTTGCAACGCTAATCTATGTTCCATACATCATTTTGATGAGTTTCACGTTTGTCAGTGAGTATTACTTCATAACAACGCATGTGATTTCAGTTATGCAAAGCATAGGAAAGTGGTATGTTAAGACAAGGTAGGTAGGAATGAAAGTAGACTTGGCTGTTATAGGCGCTGGTCCAGCAGGATTAACTGTAGCAAGAGAGGTTTCTAAGACAGGGTTCAACGTTTCAGTTCTAGAGAAAGACCCTACACCCGGGAAAAACGCTGTATGTGCTGGGAACATCGGCTATTCTTACATTAGAGCCCTGCACGTACCAGATCAGGTTATCCAGAAAAGGATTTACGGATCCGTTGTTTACCTTCCTTGGGGTATGAAGGAAAGATGTACAGCAACCTGTGAGAGCGTTAACGTTTATAGAAGTGACTTTGGTAGTTTTCTAGCTGAGGAAACTGTTAAGAATGGAGCAAAGGTAGACGTGTCAGCTTACGCGTTTAATGTGTCAAGGGCTGAAGACTTGGTTGATGTCCACGTTAAGGACAGGGAGACGGGCAAAAACTATAACGTGCACTCAGAAATCTTGGTGTTCGCTGATGGACCAAATACTATGGTTGCTAAGAAATTTGGGATTGGCTTTAAGAAACACCCTAACAATACTGCTCATGCAGCTATTTATGAAATGGAGTGGAAGAATAATGGCTTATATCTCAATGAATTTTATTTCGATCAGAAAGTTTCGCCTTGGGGGTATGGTTGGATTTTTCCAAAAAAGGACACGGTAAATGTGGGTGTAGCTTGCTTGCTCTCAAAAATACGTAATAACATACGAGACTATCTGGACTATCTTGTGAAGAGACATCCAGCGGCATCTAGAAAGTTAAAGGGAAAGAAGATTTGTAAATTCGCGGTTGACATCATTCCTCTAAGCCACGCAAAAACGATTTACGACGAGCGCATACTCGTAATTGGGGATGCGGCGGGGATGGTTGATCCGATCTGGGGTGGAGGTATAAATCACGCTATCAACAGCGGTAAAATGGCCGCTGGGATTATAATAGAAGCATTAGAGAAAGGCGACTGCTCAAGAAAATGTTTATCTCGATTTCAGGAAAGGTGGAAGAAGTCAATCGACTACAAAAAATTGAGGTCTGCGTCTTTCTGGTCTAAAGTTATTTTTTCTACAATCTATGAACCGATGAGGGTTTTCTACACAGTTCCTGCTAAACTGAAAACGTCTCTATACTATCCCTTTTTCTGATTCTTTGTATTTAGATAATATTGAAGACATCACTTTGGCGTCGTCGACGAAAGCTGCAATCGTAGAGTCTCTCGCTCTCACGGTTATATATAGATAGATTTGGAGCATATTCAGAAGAGTTCGTGGTTTTGTTTTGGTATAATCAAAATCATAATCGATAGATTCGTAATGCGAATAGTCATTTCAAGACGTCGACATAACCCACGTCAAGATAACAGAATCCATCTACAAGGACTTCTGTGGAGAAGTCCGAAAACTTTCGAATGTTTGTTGCTCTTTCGGCTGCCCCCTATGTAGCTCCATCGCATGCGCCCTAACCAGTGCCACCGGAAAACCCGTTGTCATCAAAAACAACCAACCGTCTCAAAGTAATCGAAGCCTACTACCAAATTCTAGATTTTCCGTCCGAAGAGCAAACGCGGAAGAAGTTCCCCCCGCACTTGTTAAGCCTACAGGAAGGAATCTGAGCTATCTCTTGCCGATTTTGATCAGCCTAGCCCTAATAGTTCTAGGATCGTATACTCTGGCCTGGGTTAGCTGGTTAACCTGGTATGACATAACCACATGGGGCAAAACGACGACGAAGAAATGGACAAGATAATGGAAGACGTGGAAACTGTAAGGGCCATCTGCGCCGACACAGACGTCATTATAGACTACCTCAGGGTCGAGAACCCGGAAAATCCGCATTTGCCAACTGGAGGAAGAAGGCTGAGGTTTTTATGAACTTTTTCCACCACGGGATCCTAGAGGATTGAGAAAATGCTGTTTCCCTTAACCTTCTGGGACATAAGCCTCTGGCTAGCCGTCACCGCCATCATCCTCCTCGCCACCTCCGAACTCATCTCACCCCACCACGGAAGAACAAGCCTCATCATCGAAAAAAGACGACTAAGACAAACAGCGCTAACAATCGGCACTCTACTCATGATCACTATCCTCATACGAATCTACGAAATAATCTTGTAAAGCTATCCTTAAGATTCTATGACTTTACTAGAATTAACATGATTGCTTGTAAGACCGTGGTCATCGCTATTAATGATGTTACGTTCAGGAAAAGTCATAGCGATCGTTTGGAAAAGGACAAAATCTAATACCGGAAAGAAAATTGAATCAAATTTTCTAGAAGATAACCCTATGAGAATCTTTCATACAGCATATATAAGCATACCTCGGAAATTAATTGTCGAGGAATAGGAGGAATAAAATTGAAAAAATTAGGGTTTATAGGATTACTAGTTGTCTTGACGTTGATCGTCGTCCCAACGATAGTGCAAGCGGATCCATGGAGTGCCGTTGACTCGGGTTACGCCATAACAACAAACTATTTTGGACAGGAAGTCGTACCCCCACTCGACCCACCTTTAGAGGCAAAAGTTGGAGTATTGACAGAACTCTTCGACAGCTTGGACGTCTACGAGGTGCGAGTTGATCTGAGAGACCCAGATGACAATGTGGTGGACTCAGCCACAATAGCCGCCGTCGCGTTTTTAGACGGTACTTCCCCTAAGGGAGCACCTATCAAATATGCGTGGACCGGTCCTTTAGGACCAGCTACCTGGGTTGTAGGCGACTACAGTGTAAAGGCCTATTTCTTTGCAGCAGACGGAAAGGAAATAGCTCACACTGAAGATTTAACAGCAATGCGGGCAACAACAGTCATGGTTGTACCAGAAGTACCAATCGGTACGCTAACAATCTTGCTCACCATGCTTGCGAGCTTAGCCATCTTCGCACGAAAAAGATTCTAAACCCTTTCCGCGGGCTTTCCTTGAACAAATACTTGCGGGATGCTAGTGATTCTCTTCTACTCTTCATAAAAACAGAAGAACCTGCGGAAAAAAGTCATTGCGGTTCTGTCCCACTAAAACGTAGAGAAATCCGTTCAACAAGATATAACCTGCATCAACCTAAAAATAGGATGCTACAGTTCATCAATAAGTTTGTTCAACTATCCCTTAGTCATCGTTATAGTCCCAGCCAGCAATTCTGTATTTTATTATAATTACCAATGTGACTCATAACGCTAACATACTAACGTAAGTAGGGCATAGACACATATAGAAACATATAGCAACATCTTCTAGAAAAATCTTCTATTAAAAACCTCCACAACTGTTAAATTGAGTTGTAGGGTCTTATAAATAATTATAAGGTGAATAACGAATGATTGATAAAAAATTAGAGAAGGGAATGCTAATCCTGCTCCTGATAGCTACTCTAACTTTGATGACAACGCCCTATGTCATAGCATCACCTGGAGAGATATGGTTAACCGACTCCCTAGGGAATCCAAAAAGTGAATTTGGCGTATCTGACGACGTGTACGTGATGGGCAGCGGCTTTCCAGCTAACACAGAAATAACAATCTACGTCATGGACCCGCATCTTGGCATCGCTGTAGCAGGCAGCTCTGTCGTCACCGGCATCGATGGCTCGATCCCAGTCACCTTAGTTTGGTCAGGTCCCCTCTACAAAATAACCTACATGGGAACCACCATATACCGATTAAGAGACTACGAATACGAAATCCGGGCTGACGATGACGATGCATTCAACGTATTCACTGTCACATACCCGGAAAGCCACCATAGCAGCTCATCTCCTGAGCCTACACCTGAACCCCCTGAACCCGTAATACCTGAACTCGGAACTGTGATCCTAATGATGGCCATGTTCGGCGCCCTCGCCACCGCATACCTCGCCAGAAAACGCATCCACTAACTTTCGAAGGCGTAAAGGATATATCTTCTCAGGTTTCTCACGCAAATAAAGCGTAAAGCATACTCTTGAACTCTAACCTCTCTACGTTTTTATTGCCTACCTCGCATCTATCCTGAGCTATAGTTAACTAAACCTTTTACGGAGGATAAGCCATGCGAAATAACCTGCAAGAGCTGTCTGCTATGGACCAATTGATAATAGACATTGTTAAGAATAAAAATCCATCAACCGTGGAACAATTAATCAAACTCATTCAGCTGAGGCTCCCCCAAACCGGCAAAGAAGAAATTGTGAAATAATCCTACATCTAGAAAGACAAGGAAAGATCGTCTTTAAGAAGGAATCCCCCTTCCCCTACACACTAACAAGTTACCTCGGTTCCCCTCAAGCCTACTGGTATTGGGTCATCATCGCCCTTGCCCTCGCAACCACAACCCTCGTCTTCACCATCCCAGAAAACGCAATCCCCATCGTCTACGCCAGATACCTGCTCGGATCAATCTTCGTCCTATGTCTGCCCGGCTATGCCCTCATCAAAGTCCTCTTCCCGACTAAAGAACTTGACAACATCGAACGCACCGCCCTCAGCATTGGGATGAGCCTAGCCCTTGTCCCCATCGCAGGCCTCCTCCTCAATTACACCCCATGGGGCATACGAGTCACACCCATCACCCTCACCCTCTTAACCCTAACCATAAGCTTCGCCACCGCAGCCGTTATACGTGAACACCAAGCCAAACTACAAGAGGATACCCAACAAAGCAAATCGCAACAAAACACTTAATTTTGTCACCTCACAGAGAGACCAAACACACAGACATAAAGAGGGACAACACACGTTCGCGGTCGGACACTTAGCTTTAGGGTACTTATCTGGTAAAACAGCATCCAAATTTTTTAACGTGGGCGTAAACATCCCTCTACTATTCGTAGCTTCTGTTATCCCTGACATCGATCTGTTGATACCCGGCCTAGAACATCGAGGACCCTCCCACTCCCTCATCCTTTTCTGCTTCCTCTTCTTACCCGCCTTCGTGCTCTACGGGAAAAGGGCCGTGCCATATTTCATCACCTTAGCCCAGCACTCCATTGTAGGCGACTACCTAACAGGTGGAGGCACACAACTCCTTTGGCCCACATCCTCCAACTGGTACGGTGCAGGAATCAAAATAATGAGCCTAGCTAACATTTCCTTAGAATGGGTCTTTTTCCTCATCTCTCTTACCATCATGCTCAAAACAAAGGATATATGGATCCTATTCCAACACCATCCATCAAACCTACTACTATCCATACCAGTCCTCACGGTTCTCCTTCCCACATTCTTCAGCTTCCCTTTACCCATCCCCTTCAGACTCATCTTCCCTCACCTAACATATCTAACAATCTTCGCCCTCTCCATCCTCATAGATTTCAAAAACATCCTAAAGAAGACCTGAAGAAACACAACAAATTGTATCAAATCCATTGGTGTCACCCTTAGAGACCAACAATATAGCCAAAGGAAGTCAGCCGCAGCCTCCACAGCCACCATCCCCATCCTCATCCTAATCGAATCCACAATCAGCACCAAAATACCCACAATCCAGGTCCTCACCATAGAAATCCTAGAAGCAGCCTCCACCTACCTACTCGCCCTCTCCATCCTCAAGGCCCTCAAAAGCCAAGACTTCGACCTACTAAAACAAGCATCCCCCAAGTTCTTAACCAAATACATAAACATCCTAGAAAACATCATCGTCCACTAAGAACCCTATCCATCGATTCCGTAGTGACTGACAAATAGAGCCTTGAGCTCGGGCACGACCACTGTTAATTCCGACCAGTGTGGTCACATTGTATCGACCGGTTATTCCGCCGTTATTTGAAAAAGGGGCACGGCGACCGATCGATACCTAGTGTTAACATTGCTAAAAGGAATGATAAACATGAGTAAAGGTAGAGGCCTGATCGTTGCAGCTATTCCCGCCTACAACGAAGAGAAGACAATAGCGATAATAATTCTGCTAGCTGAGAAGTACGTCGATAGGGTCATTGTTTGCGACGACGGCTCCACGGATATGACAGCCAAGGTTGCGGAAAAAATGGGTGCAGAGGTGTTAAGACATAAGAGGAATGCGGGCTACGGAGCGGCGATAAAAAGCCTTTTCGGAAGAGCAAGAGAACTAGGCGCAGACATCGTTGTGACCCTGGACGCAGACGGGCAGCATGACCCTAGCCATATCCCGCTGTTAATAAAGCCCATCATGGAGGGAAGAGCCGATATTGTTATTGGATCCAGATTTTTGAAAGGTTTAGGGGAAAAAAGGGATGTTCCATTGTACAGGCACATGGGCATAAAGGCCATTACGAAACTGACGAATGCTACCTCAAATTGTGGAGTAAGTGACGCTCAAAGCGGCTTTCGAGCATATGGTCGGAGAGCCTTAGAGAGGCTGAGGCTGCACGAGAATGGGATGGGCGTGAGCGTGGAGATTTTGATGAGGGCTAGGGAGCAGAACCTAAGGGTGGTGGAGGTTCCCGTGGCTTGTAATTATCGGGGCTTGGAGACTTCCACGCATGGCCCGTTGACGCACGGCGCGGGTGTGATCATGTCTATTGTAAAGCTGGTGGTGGAGGTAAAGCCCCTAGTTTTTTTGGGTTTGCCTGGCACTGTTTCCGCGCTGGTAGGAGTGTTGTTTGGAGTTTGGATGCTGCGGATATATGCTGTGGAACATCTTATAGTGACTAACATTGCGTTGGCTTCAATAGCTTTCACACTTATCGGGTTGTTCGCTATCTTCACAGCTATAACTCTATACTCAATCGCAAGACTAGCAAAGAAAACAGTAAAAGTTTGATGTGTGCAGAACCATGAAAAATGCGTTGGTTTCTTTCATAATGCCTGTATATAAAAGTAGGCCTTCTTATCTAGAGAAGAGCCTTAATAGTGTTTTCAGCCAAACATACGATGATATTGAAGTAATTATATCGATGGATCTTTCTATAAAAGCTTTGGATGAATTAATTTTTAACATCTTTGACGAATTTAAGGATGACCATAGACTTCGAGTACTGGTACGATCAAGCAGCAGAGGATTTTGTAGAGCATTGAATGAAGGTATTTTGATTTCACATGGCACATATATTGCAAGACTTGATAGCGATGATCTTTCTGAGCCTAACAGACTTCAGTTGCAACTAGATTACGTACGAACACTCCAAGCCAATTTAACGGGTAGTTGGGCCTATGTACTAGATGAAGAAGATAAAATAGTGGGAGAACTCAAGACTCCCGTGTCTGAAAAGCTGATCAGAAAATTAATAATGCTTCATAATCCGTTTATTCATAGTTCTATAGTTTTTGAAAAGAAAATCGTAAAGGAAATTGGATTGTATCACGAACTTTATGAAGGCGCTGAAGACTATGAGTTTTACTTGCGACTAATGTCACACGGGTATAAATGTACTAACGTTCCTGCATTTCTAGTTAGTATAAGGGAAAACTCTAACTCGATAACTCGCGGTAATAAATGGAAACGAACAAGAATTAACTATTCAAAAACAAAAATCGCTGCAGTCGCTAGGTACCACTACCATAATTGGTACGATATATTTAGTGCATTCATCTCTCCGTCAGCTATTTTTATGACACCCAAAATGGCTACGCGTTTTAAAAAGATACTGAATTTGAGTGCAAATATCCTTATGAAAAAATATTCATGGGCTTGCAATCTTCAAAGACTGAATAAAATGAATAAAAGGTAATTTTGTATGGCACTTCGAATTATTCAATGGTATAATAAAGCCCACGAGTTCTCTCTTTTGAAAGCTGAACTTCAATTCTATCGTCTTGTAACTCGTCTCGCTAAAGGTCTATACCTCGACATTTCGTGCGGATTAGGATATTGTCTCTTCTTTAAGCGCGGCGTTGGATGCGATTTTTCAAGAAAATCAATTGAACAAGCAAGGTTAATTGCACCAAATTCCGATTTTCTAGTCTGCGATGCTCACTATCTTCCCTTCAGAACGGGCGTATTTGATACTATCTCTTGCTTGGGAAGCCTTGAACATTACCTTGATCCATCAAGAACAATAAAAGAAGTAAGAAGGGTTTTACGAAATAACGGAATACTTTTAATTTCAATAACGAATACCTTAAGATGGACCAAGCCATTTAGGATGATATTCTCAGGAAAACGACAGCCGATAGAAAATGCACTTAGTGTTCGTAGAGCCGTTCAGAAACTCAGTCAGCATGGGTTCCGGGTACTTAATGTAATGAACCCTCATCAATTCAATTACCTAAAATACGCAAATCTGCCGATATTAATAGGTGTAATATTGAATAAAATTGATGTATTTTTGCCCACAGCTATATCCATCGAACCTTTGTACGTATGTTTATCAATCTAGTTTCCCAAATCGATATTTAAAGTAGCTAAAGTTCTCGGTGATTTTTGTTGAAAATACTTATTGGTGTCGGAAATTTTTCCCCTGGCTATGGAATTGCCCATGTAGCAAGGGATTTGGCCTCTAACCTTTCAAAACAAGGGTTAGATGTGAAGATCTTAACTGGTAAAAGTAATTTCAGATCGACCGTTCCAGTTGTGACCTGTGGCTATAATACTAAGCTAAAACAGGCTAATATAGCCAAAGCCGTTAGGACAATTCTTGCTGAAAGACCGGATTTCTTTCATTCCCACTTTTATCCAATGGATATCTGCGGTGCGCTTACTTCATCAAAAGTGCGGCATATCATGCACGTTCATGGCATTTTGTCAACTGAGTACTGGTTTAACATGAAGGTAGGCCTTGATGGCCTACGATCATACTTGGGTGAGGCTCTAGGGTCTCTATTTTCGCAGAAAATGGTTGCAATAAGCAATTTCTTGAAATGCGAAATAATGCGAAAATATAGAATACCGCCAGACCACATTCAAGTCATCTATCCCGGTATTGATCTAACCTGTTTTTCACCAAGGATTAAACTTGATACATCATTGCTTCTTCCCGAAATTAGCGAAAGTGATGCAATTCTCCTGTCGGTCGGAGCAATATCGTATCGAAAAGGTCAACATTTGTTAATAGAAGCCATGAGGAAAATTGTCACAGAAATACCTGATGCTAAATTAATCCTCATTGGACGATCAGGCGAAGAAGATAGACGTTATGAGCGCCATCTACGCGAGAGAATCAAAAGCTTAGAGTTAAAAAAGAACATTTTATTTCAGGGATTTATTCATATGGAAGAGTTACCAGTAATTTATTCTTTGGCAGACATCTTTGTCACAGGAACACTGTGGGAAGGGTTCGGTTTACCGTTGGCAGAGGCCATGGCGTGTGGTCTTCCTGTATTGGCTTTTAATACCACTGCAGTATCTGAAATAATAGTAGATGGATATAACGGATTCAAAATATCCCAATTCGATACGACAACCTTTAGTAATCGTGCAATAGAGCTGATCCAAGATTCACATGATCTCCAACGAATGAGTAAAAACGCCCGCAAATTCGCAGAAAAACATTTTAGCTCCGAAAAAAATGCATCACGTTTAGTGCAACTGTATGAATCTCTGTTACCATAATTGATTTCAATTCTGGAAGAGTGTAGTTAAATGAACTTTGACTTAGGGGTCTTAGTTGTAAATAACACTTCGCTAAACAATGTTGAAGGACTTTATGAATATAACCTTTGCCGAAAGTTAGAAGAAGAAAAAGTCAAAGTTACTAGCCTTACATTGTTTGGAGACAACTCATCATATTGCAAGGATGCACATGTGATTTCTTCGCGATGTTCATTCCTTCCAAAGAGGGCATTAGAGATATATTCTTCGTTCATCCACAGGATTCTGCTGAACGGAGAATTCGATATTGTCCATCTCAACTCAGCCTTATGGAGTTTTCTACCGCTCCAAGTTTCCTTGCTTAACAAGTTTCTTGTGAATAAGCATAAACCAGTAGTTCTAACTACGCATTCTTTCTACCCAAAATATCAAAAAAGTCTAGTCAAAGCGGTTAAACAAACCATCCTAAAATTTGACCCTTATAGTATGCTTTACGGAATTAGGTGCTTCGCCTTAAAATATGTTGATAAGATTGTTTGTCTTTCAGAGCCGGAAAAAAAGTTTCTCCTTTCAGAGTTCGACCTCCCTCAGCATAAAATGGTGGTAATACCAAATGGAGTTGATCTAACTAGATCTAAAAAACCCTCCTACAATTTTAGGAAGCAACATAAAATACCCTCTGAGTTCATGTTGTTATATGTTGGACAGCTAATCAAGATAAAGGGTTTAACGTGCTTGTTAAGAGCCCTCAAGATAATTCTTGACGCAGGATTCGATTGCGCGCTCGTGATAATCACATACAATAGACGTGAAAACGTTATGGCTGAAGCGAGAAAACTTGGGGTTCATAAAAAAGTTTACCTTTTTGATTACTTCGAACAGTATTTATCTGACGTAGATTTGATTTCTGCCTATAGAGCTTGTGATGTATTTATTTTACCTTCGCTAACGGAGAGCCTACCAACAGTTCTGCTTGAAGCTATGATGTGCGAAAAACCTGTGATTGCAACAAACGTAGGAGGAATACCAGAACTTGTTTCAGATAATCACAACGGTTTTTTGGTAAAACCTATGGATGCACATGCCCTTGCAGAAAAAACCATAAGGCTTCTAGAATCACCCAGCAAAAGGAAAAGGATGGGCGAAAATGGATATTTGTTAGTGAAACAGAAATATGACTGGAATATTCTCGTCTCGAGGGTTTTGAGACTTTATGAATCCCTTACTCACTAAGCTAATTGTCTCAACAAAAGGTGGTAATTCTTTGAAGCAAGCCCTCCATATGATTGTTGAAGAACTATTGTTGTCGAATTTTGTTATCGTTTTTCTAATCACACTTTTTTGGACAATGAACGGAAATTATTATGTTTTCCAAATATTAAACCCGTTTAAAAGTGGGCCACTTTTACTCTTTTCAGAAGCGCCTTTAGAATCGAAAATGAACATACTTTCTACTTTTGAGTTGCTGTCTGTTCAGGGTTTTTCATTTGAAGACGTGTTAATATTTTCTATTTTATGGATTACAGTTTCAGGAATTTCCATATTTTCGTTCCGTAAAAGATCCTCTTGGATTGTTTTTCTCGTTCTACTTACTACGATGGGTGAGCTTTATCTTATATTTGCTTCAGTCATACCACTTCTAAAATTATTAGTAGAATTTGTTTTTCCATCTTTATCCTTAGCATCCTCAATATTTGTTCTAAAGGCTTATACGTACAAATTAGAGGTATTCTACTTAAGCTTTAGAAGAAAAATAAAATCAACCCATCTAAGTTTTGCAGTTCTCGCCATCATAGGATTTTTTCTAATGATTCCGAACCTTATTGCCAAAGATTCACCTATTAATATGGATTACGCTGTCAAGATTTTTTTCCTAATGACTTGGAGCGGTATTTTAATTGGTTCATTTGGTTCATTAGGATGGCTTAAACTTAAGGCGAAACTAGCGCTTGGTTCTGTTTTCAATTTTGATCTAACCGACATTTTAGCAATATTTATGATGGGTTCAATGCTGGCTAGTATTTTCGCATTAGCTTTACTTGAATTTAGAATTTTGAATATTCAAACCCTTACATTTTTCATAGCTTTTACCATATTATACTTACACATTGAATTTGGAATTGAAAAACTTGTTAAGGAACTGGTCGAGACATTTACTGAAAACTTTTTTCTGTCAACAACCCTATTTATATTTATAATCGTCATTTTGTTTCCTTATTATACTCAATCCTGGATTTCTCTTCCTTGGTTTGATATTTGGCATTGGTGGGGGAATGCATATTATGTTACAACAACCGGGACGATTTACGATCGTTACAGTTTCTTTTTTCCGGGAACAACGGGAATGCTTTCAAGCGGGATCCTTGCTGCTGTTTTTACAATTGTTCCTGAGAAAACAACTGCACTGCTTTTTATCAGGGTATTTCCGCTATTGATAGTGTTTGTACAAGCACTTTTAGTGTATTATCTTACGAGGCTTCTAATTGGGCGAACTCGAAGGGGCTCTCAGCTTTTTTCTATCTTATCTGTCGTGGCTTTCCTTTCGTCATCATGGACCCTTCTATATGCTACTGCTTATACAAGAGAGTCGATTGGATTGTTACTAGTTGGATTATTATTCTTGATTGCTATGACTGGTAAAAACTCAAATGATCCGAAAAATTGCTTTCTTTTAAGTCTAACCCTAAGCGGCATTGCAACAATGACGATTTATTTCTCAGAAATTGAATGGATATTTATTTATCCTTCAACTATGCTTGCTTTTCTTCTTCCATCCTTTAAAAATAAAAAACTCAAAGTAAAGAAGGACTTTGTCTTAGGCTCTATGTTCGGTTCTTTAGTCGCAACCCCTGCAATACTCACGAAAGTCATCAGCATGCAAGCTTTCAAAGAAGGGTCAGTTTTAGAATGGATTCCAAATTTTAATCAAAGTTCCTTAACAGTGTCACCTTTTAGTAGAATTTACCAAAATATGTTTGACTCACTGATACCATCCATCAATCTGGCAAATCTCTCTTCAGTTACTTCAACTCTTGGTTACTCGATTATGAATACATTAGGCTTGACAGGTTTCATAGTTGCTTTGATTGGATTATTTTATCTCCCTACGTATTGCAAAGCATCCAGATTTAGACTCATTATTTTGTTGTATACTCTGGAGCTCATTTCGTTTCCTCTGATCCTGCTTGCTTTACCTAAGGCATCTATTTTACTTGATTTGAGAAGGCGATATTTACCGCAACTTTCCTTCAGCTTAGCAATTATGTTTGGGATTGGCACATCATACTTATCATGTTGGTTCTATTCTAAAACTAGAAAGAAGTCAGCACCGACAATTTCTATAGTCGCTGGTGCGTTGATTATAACTGTTGTAGCAGCTCAGTTAACTTATCCTATTCAAGTGTCATCCTATTTGGATGTCAGTTCTCAGTCAGAGGTAGCCTCAATTCTGATGCAGTTAGATAAGAAGCTTCCTGAAAATGTCACAATAATAGCTGACAAAGCCTTATTAGATCAAGCAGAAGGTCTTCTCGCCCCTCGTTACGTAGTAAGAGGAGAATATTTTGCATCTCTCTTTCAAGGGATTCCGCAAAATAGAACACAACTATCCATTCTCAAAGAATATTTGAACAGGGGGGATGTCATAATTCTGACCATCCTTGACCCCGATTCTTCAATGCAAGAAATTACCTTAGCTGTTCCCGTCTTAGACGTGTCGATGATTCCTTTGGGAGAGGTAAAAATATTGTATGACAACTCATATAAAACGATGATTGCGATCGTGTCAAATTCAAGCATCGAAGAAGTGCTTATTGACTGTGCAAAGGGTTAATCGGTAATGACTTCGTATTCAATTTATTGCAAATGTTGCCTCAAACCCAGTCTTCTTACGCAAAGAAATCGACGAAAATTCTCTTTGAGTAACTAAATAGACAAGATGGTATCCACAATGGTTAATAGTGAACGTCGATATTTGGCTGGTTATGTAATTGCAGCAAGTGCTCTGATGATTACAGTCATACTTCTGCAATATCAAAAACATCAAATATTCGGAACGACAATTTTACTAGGGTATGATTCTCCCACATACATTTGGTTGGCGAAGTCTATTATAACCAATGGTTCAATGGATATGGTTCATTTCTGGAATTACCCTAACCTATATGTGCAGTTATTGGCCTTTTTCGGCTACTTAAGTGGAAACATTGTAGTGGTTGAAAGGATATTGCCGTTGCTCTTTGGAGCGTTGCTAATATGTACAAATACACAACTTGTGTCTAGAGTTGCAAAAAACGTTCATATTGCTGGTTTAGCAGCTTTCTTAACGGCCATTTCGCTAAACGTGTTGAAGCTCCTGTCTGATTTTCACCGAAATCTTATGGCGTTCTCACTAAGTTCCATCGTACTTCTGTTAGTTGCAGATCTTGATGACGACGGATCATTTCTGAACAAAAGATATTTGTCTCTCATCCCTATCCTGCTTGTAATAGCAAGCACACAATTTGAAACCTTCTTTATCTTGTCTGTTTGCCTAGCGCTCTATGGATGCCTGACTAAAAACCCAAAGAAGCTGCTGATGCTTGGCTTAGCTTGCGCGATTCCAATTGCTATTTTGATATCATTGTTTCCCGCCTACTTCTTTGGATATACCAGCGGGGTTACCCACTATACGCACGAGCTGACCTTAAATGAGGTTGTTCAATGGGCCGGCGGCTCATGGACACTCTTTGGATTCTTCATCGTAGGGGCGATCTACCTGCTCTACAAGACGAAGCGACGAAACGACAAGATGGCACCACTTCTCTTTTCCTGGCTTCTTGCAATCTTTCTGGTGGTAATTTCAATTCAGCTTACACACATCGTACCAACCTTTTTTTCCCTGCGTACCTTGCTCATGGCGCCCGTTCCAATTCTTCTAGCCCTATCCATACCAGCTTGCAATCATCTCATCAAAAGAATTCGCTTAAAACAAGAAAAGTCATCTGCCAAACACCCAAACCCATTGTATGTCAAGATCCTTCTTTTCATTCTGGCATTATGTCTGATAGAAGGATCCGTACTCGCGGTTTTTCAAAGTTGCGACTATTTCTTAACTCCCCATATTTCACATTCCAGCTATGAAAAAATCTTGGCGACTAAAGATTTCCTTGCAAAAAACGGCCTGTCAAAACCAGTGTTTGTCTTCCGTGGTGATCCTCCCATCCGGTTTGTCGAATTATACAGAAACTACCTTGGAATGGAACTAGGCGAACATTTCGCCTACTACGGAGACATCGAAAATCTACTTCTTCTGGTTCCATCAGAACCAAGAATCAAACATGACGCATATTTGTCTGAGCGTGAGAAATACTTAATAACAGCCTATTACAACGAACTCCTGGGAAATCATACCGAAACGCCCGCTCTATACCCCCACGAATCCTACATAAAAGACATAGAAACCTTGATGTCTCACCCTATAATTGTCATAACCCCCGAATTTTACAAAGAAGAAATACCAAGTTACATCAAGTCTTTCCACATCGGCGAAGGAATATGCATCATCCCACCTGGTTCAATAATCAACGCTTCTGAAGCTGTGCCACCTTAAAGCCACGAACTCTCGGTATTCGTAAACCGTTAAAAGAGCCCTTACGTATCGACCGGTCATTCTGCCGGTAAATGAAAAATAGAACCCCGGCGATCGGCGATACCTAGTGTTAGTGTTAAATTGGTTTGGTGATAGAGCATCGTTGCCTTCTAGTAGCGTAAAAAGTATTTTTAACAGCCTAGTTGCTGAGTTTGGTTGCGAGTCGCCCTCTTGCTTGTCCTAGTCCTGTTCGCATACTGTTTGGGGCGAGGTTTCCGAATTAAGGTTGAAATAGAGATTCCCGGGAGCTCTATGGGTTCCTGAAGGCTCTATACGAGTTAGCAAGATTGGACGTAAAGGAATACTTGACTTACTGCTTGATAAGAGATGTTGGGTGAAGCCCTAATTTAGAATCGTAAACGTTGATGACTTATTCAGGCGTTAGGCAAACGGATATTCCGTGGGCCTAACGACGAGAATCGACTAGTCGCACGCTAAGTTTATATTCGCTTAGTTGTTAGTAAGGGATACCGGGGTTAAAGAGTGTGTGAGAAAAAAGTTGTTGATAGAAGGATTGCTATTACACTTGGGATAATATGTCTCATTCTTCTGATTGGTTTAGTTGAAGCAATTATGAATTACACATCGATAATCAACAATAAAGATAACACTATACAAACACTTACTACCCAAAATAATCAACTACAAACATGGCAGGAAGGCAATATTACGTATTACAATTCTCAACTCAGTTCTCTAAATTCGCAAATAACAAACCTACAAAACCAAATATCCTCATTAAATGCTCAGATTGCAAATCTCCAAAACCAAATAGGCTTGCTCAATGACATAGTTATACATGTAGATGGAATAACACTACTAGACGCCTTCGGAAACGAGGTTTATCTAAAAAGCATTAACGTTCATAGAAATTACCGGAGATCAGAGAATGGTCGTTTGTGGTCAATCGATGATGTTAAGCAAATGAAGGAGGCGGGAGCTAACTGTCTGGAAATTCATGTAGAACTTATTCATGATTGGATGCCCGAGAGAAATCAGATTAATGAAACCTATTTTATAAACTGGTTAGATAAAGAAGTTAATTGGTGTACGCAATATGAGATGTACTGTATCATAAATATCTGTAATTTTCGTGGGAGTTATGATTGGTCACGGCAGGAACCATTCTTGCCAGACTGGTTATGGGAAGGTCTAGGATACTCAGAACCAACCAATAAGGAGTTAGCGGACATAATTATTCGAGATTTCTTTGATACAGATGTTCAAAAACAAGAAATCAACAGAGAAGCTTTCATTAATGCGTGGAAGTTTGTGGCGAATCGTTATAAGAATAATAAGTATGTTTTGTTTAATATAATGAATGAACCATTATGTGGAGTTGAATTGATAAACAGTACAATATCTATCCATCTTGGCATAACGTATGCTAGATTTATGGAAAGAGTTATTGATGCAATCAGGTCTACAGGTGCAAAACAGGTTATTTTTGTTGACAGACCGTATGTTTGGTATCTGTCACATGTTCAACCTATAAACAGAGACAACATTGTCTGGGAAGACCATTCATATGTTACACAGAATACCAATATTAACGCTTGGAAAGACTATTTAGATACTACAGTTCAAAGATTTGTTCATGATTTCGGAAAACCGTTGTTCATTGGAGAATATGGCACTAATGATCCAGTGAAGCCTAGTGATTGGCGATATATTTTATCTGAAGAAGTAGCATATTTGAAAACTAAGACTATCTGTGGTAGACAATGGCATACATGGGGTTGGATAGATAGTGAGTATTTTAATGCTGAAGAATCTGAATGGATAATTAGAACTGTACTTGGGTGATTGAGATAAATTCAATAAGGTGTAGTAAGTGCGAAGAAGTTGTCTCCTCACATATTAAGGTTTGAAAGGTTGATGCTTGAAGGAAACGTTATCGGCGAAGCACATCTCGTTAACATATCACGGATCAGGCGAAGTTGCCTAATTTGTGACAGCGACCTCGAAGGACCAACAAAAGAACGTTTATCCCAACCGCGGCAAACTAGTGACATTGGCTGTGAGGGCTAGCCAAAGACTAGATAGACAAACAACGGCTCAGAAAAAGCCACAAAAAACAGCTGAGTGAAATTCATTGAAGAGGTAACAGAAAATTCATGGATAGATGTGAAAAAGAGAAAAGAGACTCAAATCCAGAGTAAGCCGGTGGAACACCTTAACGCCAATAAACACGCTTCTTTGCACACCACAAGGGAGCATCTCAATGCCAGAAGCCGTTTGATCAACTCTCGTAAACGAGTCCCCCTTCTATGCAGGCTATTTGCATGGTTAACACATGGGATTATGAGAGAACGTTTCTAAACAAGACTTCAAAAGGGGAGAAATCAGCCACTAAGAGACCATTAAGCACCGTCTTAACAAAATAAGAGCATTAAGTAACCTCTAAGCCCGTCATCTGATTGATCCGAGAACATAACGATCATCTTCCTTTTCTAATCCTCCCTGCCTTCCTCATCCTCGCCACCATTAGGTAAACCGCTATCACGACGGCGATCACGACCATAGCTATCAGGCACGGTGTGTAGTCTGCGACGGAGGGAACGGGCGTCGGAGTGCGGGTGGGTGAGGGTGAAGGCGTGGCTGTAGGCTTAGCTGTAGGCTTAGGTGTTAGTGCAGGATACCACTCCTCCCAACTGATTAAAATGGGGACACTAGATTTAGCAATGGCCTTGACATATAATAGGTTATTCGCATCATCATAATACCAGCAACTGTAGTTAGCCTCATCGAATTCTTCTCTACCACCTAAAGGCTTAGCATAAGGCGTGTCGTAAATATATACGCACGTAGGCATACCATATTCGGCTGGATAAATAGTTATTTCAGTCAAAGTGTTGGTTGGGGCACTTAAAATCACAGTTAAGCGCTTATTGGCGAAGAACTGCCGTAAAACTGGAAATGCTGTGTTGGTCACATAAACGGGACTGAATGTTTCGGTTTCTGGTAATAGAATTTTCCAAACCATATAGGCTAGTTCCACATCGTGGTAGGGACCCTTCCATACATTTCCTTTATCTGAGTCCTTTACTGTGCCGTTAGCGTAACAACTGGTGTACCATCCACCGTATTCAGAGTCGTATATGTATGTAAAAAGGAAATTGGTACTCTTCTGGTATAAATCCCAGTAAGCATCATTCCCTGTATGCTTGTACAGTAGCAAGAGTGCTAGAATACTCGAACATGATTGCCACCATTCCTTATCCGTACCTTCAACAGTTCCGTTCCTATACAAGTAATTGTAGAAATCTCCATACGTGGAATCCCAAGCATAATCCATGGCGAAGCTCATCACCTTTTCAGCATGAGCTAAATACGTAGAGTTATGGGTAATCTCGTATAGCCAAGTTAACGCCCAAACAAATTTATTGTTATGCCCAATCAAAATAGCCTCCCCATACCAAGTATGAGGATTATGAGTCCAATCTTGGTAGTAGGCTTCTCCAGTACAATGGTATGTGGGGTGCAACGTCTCTGCAATCAGGACGTTAACTAACTGCTCTATCCTCGAAAGATACGTTTCATTTTTCGTTACATCATATAGCAGAAAGAAGCTTATGGGAGCATCAACGTTATAACAAAAGGTTTTACCCGTATCCTTAACCGTCCAATTTCGATAAAAATTGTTCATGTATCCTAGATAAGCAGCGTCCCAAGAGCGCGCATCAAATAAATCGAATGTTTTCTTTGCATACTCCAACGCAGCATTACTTCCATCTGCTAAGTAGTACATTGTAAGCCCATAGACAGCAAATATCTGAGCCATAGGCCCCTTATCATCGTCCTTAACCGTACCATTCTGGTATAGTTGCCAATACCAACCCCCATAATCCACGTCCCAAGCATTTTTCATCAAAAAATCGTAGCCTTGCTTAGCGGCATCTAAGTAAGTGGAGTTTTGACTCATTAAATAAGCCATGGAAAATGCTGCAACAGTTCGCCATTGTTCTTCCACATGCTTGGTGGTATCGGTGACCCCCCAAGTGCGGTTAAGTCCAGAGATGAAACCTCCATATCTGATGTCTACAGCATATTTCTGCCAAAAATCAAGGTCGTCGCGTAGTATGCGCTCTTCATAAAAACTTACAGTAGGGGGCGAGTCAGATGGATGCGCCTTAGCCTTACTTGTGGACATTGGACTTGATACAATTACCTCAACGGCAAGCAAAATGATTAGCAGTGCGCTAAGCCCCTTTAGGCGCATTCCGCTCATCGAGACTATATTTGATGCTTTGAACTTAAAATATGTTAACCGAAGCTGTTACAAATGAAGCCTATTATTTGGCCCTTAATTTTATGCATAGAAATGAGTTATAAAGTCCACCGCGTGACTGTAGAACGCTTTTCGCTATTTCCCGGTTAGACCACAACTTCTTTTGTAACCGCCACCTATAGTCTCTACTCTTAATCAGAGTTAAGTTTCATTTCCAAGCCATCGTATGCCGCGATCGTTTTTCGGAATATTTTTTTCGCGGCAGCTTCTGCCTGCTTGCGATCTTTAACTGTTCTATACACGTCGGCATCAAAGTGGGTCAGTACGAGTCGCTTAGCATTTGCCTGTTTAGCGATGTTTGCCGCATCTTCAGGCCTTAGATGTGGCCATCTCCAATCAGTTTGTCCTGGCTTAAACGAACATTCAGTTATCAGCAAATCTGCTTTTTCCGCTAGTTCATATAAGTTGTCACGTATACCCGTGTCTGTGAGGTAGGTGATGACTCTGTTTTCTAGTTCAAGCTTGTAACCCAAACATGGGTCTACGTGAACCAGAAGTTTGCAGGTGACAGGAAAAGGCAGATTGTGTCTTCCCTCCCGTAAATCATGGAGTTCTACCCTGAGCGGCAGATCGCTAAATGGAGTTGTGTATGGGTGGCGAATAATACTTAAGCCATCTCTGGTGCCTTTGTATCCGTATATACTTATCCTTTGCCTGAACCTAAACCTACCAAATAAGTGAAGCCCTACAATGTGGTCAAGATGTAAATGACTCAGAAATAAGATGATGGGCTTTTCAGATTTGATGTACCTATCCAATTTGTAAATACCGTCACCAGCATCAAGGACAACATAATACTTTTCTGAACTGATCAATACGCATGATGTATTGCCCAAGTCTGTTGAATACCAGCCATTCGTACCAAGAAAATCAACTTTCAACTTGAGGCACCAGCCTAAAATAGTATTAATATATAGATCGAATAGTGATTATTAAAGTGTTTGCTAGCAATCTTGGTAGTGGAAACGTGCTCGCGCCAGATGAAAACAATAAGAACAGTAGGGCACAGATCACTCCTGCTATTAGGAAAACCCATCGAGTCCTAATAATAACAATTTTACCCTGCCAGTATCAATGATGATGCCTATGAAAAACAGTAAACATATATGCATGTGGGCATACTGTATTTAGCTCAAAAGAAGCCCCTTGTAATATGGTTGTTACAGGATGACCAGAGGATCCGTTACAGCTCAGCCACTAATTACTCGACTGTATAAACGGGGAGATGAGTTTGGTATTTTAAAATTAATGAAAGTTGTGTTTCCCAGATCTTATTCATCTAAGTGGTTAGAACATTTTTATTGGCAAGAAACCAACCCGTTTGGAAGAAACATCAGATGGGTTGCCGAATGCAATGGAGAGATAGTTGGGCACATTGCACGTATTCCTGTACCAGTAAAGATAGGAAAAGAAACCCTGAAGGGATCAATAGCAGCAGATGCAGCAACGCATCCCAAATTTAGGGGCCGAGGAATATACAAAGAACTGTCAGAATTGTCATGGAAGGACGCAATTCGAGAGGGTATCTCCGTCTCTTTCGGTGGTGCTTCTAGGATGCTTATTTCGCCTGCACGCAGATATGGAATGTTAGATATTTCAAAGATAGGCGTTTTGGTGAAACCCTTAAATCCCTGCGCAATCATCGAAAAACGCCTCGGTCAAGGGCTCCTCGCAAAGGCGGTCTCACGTAGAATAGGGTCTACCCTTAAGTTACTTACCATTACAAAAAGGAAAGCAAAAATAGAAGGCTTGAAAACGAGTAAAATATCGGTCTTTGATGATAGAATCGATGTTTTTTGGAATACGGTTTCTCGTTTTTACGGAATAATTGTTGCAAGAAGTAAAACCTACTTAAACTGGATATACTTTAAAAGGCCACACTTGAGTTTTGATGTGTTTTTAGCCGAGGTAGGGGAAACGGTTTTAGGATATACCGTTTTATCAGCAAGAGTCGAGGACAGCTTCAAGAAAGGTGTTATAGTTGACCTGATGACATACCCCACCAGAATGGATGTGATGCAATGCTTGATTTCCCAAGCTATACAACATTTCAAGAAAACAAGAGTCGACCTTGCCATATGTTGGATGTTAAAGAACAATCCTTGCTACAAGTCCTTAATAAGACAAGGATTCCTCACACCTCCTACTTTTCTTTTAGGGCAGCCTTTGGTTGTTCGTGTTGATTCCTCAAAAGTTTCAGAGGCTTTCATTAGGGATAGCAGAAACTGGTATCTTTAGTAAATCTCAGGCTTACCCAACAAACATTGGGTGGCTGTTATGGTCTGATTTGGTGATCAGGTGTGTTTTGTGGCTGAGAAAATTGGAGTTCCGAAGAAGAAAGAAGATAAACAATTTAAAAAAATTACCTCACTCTGTTTACTCACAGCATCGATGTAAACACTTATGAAAGTATATTCTGGATATCCGTTAATATTATATTAGTCAAAGAGAAACGACGATAGGGAGTCCCTTGATAGAGAAGGCAACAAGCACCGATAAGGATTCAAAAGGGAGAACTGGAATGTCTGGTCGAAGGGTTGCCCTCCTATTTGTGTACGCTTTTGCCTCTATGATTGTTCCTGTTGTGGTTCTTCTCTGGGTAAATGCCATTTTGAATCAGGCTTTAACTAACTGGATTGTAAAGAATCTTCCAGTTGCTCTCGTTCTTATCTTCGTTTATGCGTTTGGGCAATTATATATCTGGACAATGACGGCGTCATGGGCTGCTGCTGTTCAATCAACAACAGCGGAGAAGGTTTCCCTTCAAGAGTTGAAGGCGAGATTGTTATCTTTGAACGTCGAGGGACTCCCATTCAAAGTCGTACAAGATCCAATGAGGAGTGATAGAATTACAGCCAGCTGGAAGATTGTAGATGAAAAATGGATTGAGATTTTTGCAGCATGTGGATTACGGACGCGGTATGAGCTTAGAATGAAGTTTTTAGAAAACAAATTCACTGTGTTGGCTCAGGACAATTTTCGACGATTGGAGTATACCCATGGAATTGATGGAGTAAGAGTAAAATCTACTTCCAAGTTCTCTTTCTTTAAGGGTGTAAGCTTCTTCCAGTACGAGAGAGGAGCGAAATACGGAATCATCTATAAAGACGGCAAATTAAAAATCGACTATGCTTACAATTATAGGTTCAACATAACTGAAATCAAAAACCCTATTATAGAAGTCATAACAGGTTCAGGATGGGAGTTCAGACCCACAATATTCTTGTAAAAAGGCAGGAGCGAATACTTAGCTAAATTCAAATAGCTTATTATAATTGTTAAGCGTGATGCATCTTGACGTTTAAAATTCATAAAAAGCTTTGCTGTATCTTCTAGAAGTATCTTCTAGGATTTAATTTCATAATACTTAAGTCTGAATATTGTTAATGGCCTCTTGAGGAGAAAAGTGAGGATGAATAGAATATCTTCATTGGCTTTGCTCTTGGCCACTGCACTACTATTAAGTATGCAAGTTTCTACTGCGTATGCATGTGGATTCTTTACCCCTGGCTACTGGAAGAACCACCCAAATGCATGGCCGGTTGAAGAAATATCAATCGGAGGGGTCACTTACAGCAAAGCGCAAGCCATAAATATCTTGAGGACCCCACCGAAGCGCGGCGACGCCACAATCATACTAGCGCACCAACTGATCGCTGCTAAGCTTAATATAGCATATAATGGGGAAGCATACGGTTGGACTCCTCCAACATCTATAAGTAATGCCATAAGTCAGGCTGACGGCTTACTAACAACGCATACGATAGGCAGTAAACCTAGATGTGTACATAGAGCTACTATGTTAGCTCTAGCCGAGATCTTAGACAACTTCAATAACTACGGCCCATAACTCTCTCCTTTTTCTATTTGAGGAAAATACTTTCGCATTCAAGATTAAAACAGAAACTATTGTAAGCGATAATGTTATCTATGAGGGGTCTTAACCATTACGGGATTTCACTTTGATTCCTTCACCGTCAATATAAACAGAAATGATATTGGGATAATAGTATCTCCCCACCTCAATAGGATCAGGTTATCCTTTAGAAACAGGCACCATGGCAACTGGACTCATTGAAGACAACGTGGTCAACAGCAACGGGATCGGGATTCTGGTTAACCCCTACTATTGATTTTGTTCACCTTTCATAATCTTCCTTTTTTGAGGTGGGGTTGTGGCCATGGTCCATCCGATCCATCCGCCTATGGCTAAGACGCCGATGAAAGCGATGAAAACTGGGACCCCAATCAGCCACATTTGGACGTCCTTGGGGCTCATCCATCCAAACACGACGCTGGGAAACACCAACGTGATGGTATACCAGACCGCGACAGCCACGCAGGCCACAAAAACAAACCAACCTAAAGCCTGATCTTTGCTGGCCACACCATCACCCACCTACCCGTTAGTTATTATGACCCAATTTTTAAATCATTATGAAAAACAAATCTAGAAGATACTTCTTGATTTGTTTTAATTTCTATGCCCACGATGCCACGGATTCGGCTTCCCTCTGAAGCCATGTGAAACGGAAAGGCAGTGACAGCAAAAGGTGAGAATATGGTGGATGACCATTCAATAAAATGCCGTCAACCAAAGAGAAGCTTAATTCTTAATTCATGGGGAGAAAAACTGGGGATCAAAACAGCCAAGATCTATTAATTTTTTGTATTGTTGTGGGCGTTGCTGTTACTATATTACTCGTACTAGTGTTTGCAGGTCTCGGATAAATTGTGCCAATACCACTAGCCAAAGTCGATTAAATAGCCTTCCATGTTTCCATATTCTTCGACGTCACCTCGAAAGTATTAAAACGTGCACCAGTATCGACCGGTTATTCTTCCGGAAAAAAGGATCCGGTGACCGGCGATGCTGAATGTAAACCTTGCGAATGCGAATCCAAGTTAAAGCGTTAACCGACGCAGAAGAGCCCAAAATGGAAAGGCCCCTTGACCTTCAAGCCATTCTGGCTTGGGTTAGATGGCTATTGATACTATGACATAATCACATGGAGTAAAAGTCCCGACTTAACTGATTGAAGAAGTTAAGCATCGCGGGGGTGAGCTTTGCTC
>Ga0315314_1000245_pt1 | contig 69254 bp, 55 predicted proteins | sample TDP9_MG_FD_203631 | JGI IMG/M metagenome (GOLD analysis project Ga0315314, IMG submission 203631) | Freshwater sediment microbial communities from Lake Towuti, South Sulawesi, Indonesia - TDP9 | ecosystem: Environmental > Aquatic > Freshwater > Lake > Sediment | place: Indonesia: South Sulawesi...
TTGAAAGAGCCACGCGAGCTATGGAAATTGCTAGGGTGAAGATGACGACCTTCTACGATGCCATCTACTTGCAAGCAGCCGAGGAATTAAAGACCGCTCTATTGACCGCGGACGAAAACCAAATGGCTGCGGGCAGAGGCATCGTCAAGATTATCCATCTTCGCGAAGCCAAATTATGACTCAAACTGTGCGGAAGCTTACACGGCCTTTCACATTGAGATTCGCGGTTTTAAATTGATATCGATTAGAAAATTTTAATTGATATCTTTCATCTGAGGTTTTGAAAAAGTTGATCGTTTGAAGAAAAGAATTCTCTTCTTCTTTTCTATCTAGCCTCAATAACAGGTTGCACGATCAACTATAGGAAGCGACAAATACTCTACGAAGACTCATATCCTAGTCTTCAAGTAGCAACTGCTGGGAAGACCGATCCCGTATGCAATCGAACAAGGCTGCGAGGGGCACTTTATACCTGACGATCCAGCAGTTGATCCAATACCTCGTAGCCTTCATCTTCTACGCTGGAGTCGCAAGATTCATCACGCAAGCGGAAGTGGGCTTATGGTCTATACTGGCAGCCTCAACAGCTGTCTTCACAACCCTAACACTATTCGGGCTCCAAGTGGCGACTCAGAAGTATGTCTCAGAAAACTATGGGAGGGGGGATCTCGGGTCAGCAGCCTCGGTCTCACGGCTCAGCTTCACGTTGGTAGGGTTGTTCACGCTCCCAACCTTAACGGCAGTCGTTCTGTTCTCTCCATCTCTCTCGACACTTATTCTCGGAGGAGCTGAATATACAATCCCGTTCATCCTAATCCTCTCAGCTTCAGCCATACTCAACTTCGCGGCTCTATACGGCGCTGATATGCTCGGTCTAGGAATGTACCTAGAAGTTGCAATCCAGAACCTTGCCTACATCCTCATAGGCAGGATTCTAGCGTTGGCATTGGCATACAAAGGCTATGGGCTATTTGGACTAGCATCAGGCTGGCTGATCGGCGCTCTATCCTGCCTAATACTCTCAATCTACCTAATGCGGAAGAAGCTTCCCAAACCAAGCAAGCATCTCAGAGACCTATCTGGAACGGTCTTCAGATACAGCTACCCAGTCTGGATCCTAGCCATAATAGGGCTGGCTCAAGGCTGGGCTGACATCGCAATCCTCTACGCGTTGACAGGTCGACCTGCGGTTACAGGAATCTACTATTTGGCCTCAGCTGGAGCCACACTTCTAGCGATCTTCTGGGTAGCCATCTCAATGGTCATATTCCCGCTTATGTCCTCTGAAGAAGCACGAGCGGGCAAGCAAGCGTTATCAAGCATATACAATGCTTCAAGCCGACTCCTCAACATCCTTATTCTTCCCATAGGAGCAGGCTTAGCAGCAATCTCACAAACAGCCATTAGAATCGCCTACGGGCATGCCTACATTGAAGGCGCAGCTCCCTTCGCCCTTCTAACCGCCACAGCCATACTCCCAGCCTACGTCTCAATAAACACTTCAACCCTCCAAGCCATAGCTGAAACAAAAGTTCTAGCGAAGATCGGCGCAGCCTCAGCCATCATAGACATAGCACTCGTCACAATCCTCGTTCTACCGCTGGGAGCGAATGGAGCCGCCCTAGCTAGAACAGCAATGTTTCTAACCGTTTTCCTCTTGACACAGAAGACACTCGCCTCGAAAGCTCAGATCAAAATCAACCTTATCCACTTCGTAAAAACGGCGGCTCTAGCTGTAGTCGTCGCTCTACCGCTCGCCACACTCGACTATGCTCTCGCCTACCAGTACTCGATCAACCCGATAATAAGACTCATCCTAGAAGGGATCTTCTTCCTGGTAGTCTACCCGATCTGCCTGAGGCTCTTCAAAATCGTCGAGAGAGGAGACTTTGAACTCCTGAGGAAAGCACTCCCACATCAACTCGAGAAAATTCTGAACATGCTTGAGAACTTGATCATTCGTGAACGTCGAGGGCCAGAAGATCCCTTTGCTTCCGGTCGCGATTAGACTCTCAGAGCTAAAGATCGAGGACAGGGACAAGCGCCTGACCGAGAGATCACATCCTTAAGAAACGGGCTTCAGTTCGCTCCTAAGGTGGCTTTCCTTGAGGCAAAAGCAGCTGAACTCGAGAAGAGGCTGGCTGCTCACTGTCAGTGGCCGTCTGGTAGGAATTCACGAGTTACGAATAGGCAAGCCTCCCTTATCTTCATCTCGGGTAGAAATGGCTCAAGCCTCGACTGTTTTGACGGTCATCCAGTTTCCATGAGGATTGAAGTCTTTGAATCCTTTCAGCATGAGGTTGGGATGATTTTGGAGCTCTAGGGGTAGACATGAGATTGAATGACTGAGACTTTCAGATCTTTGTTACAAGTGATATTTGACATGGCTTGTACAGACTGGAAGTCCAAATTGCTCACCGATCACTCTGCCTTGCTTGAACTATCATTGTACTTCGCGATCGAACGACCATTTCATCCAGGGAGATAGCGGTATCTTCTTCCGAGAAGACCGTAGATGAACCCCATTCCATACGCGATATGGATCAACGGAAAACCTATGGTGAGAATGGGAATAACTCTAATCTCAGTTTTCTGTCTGAATGCGATCTCAATTGAGGCGCACACGGAAAAGAGGAGATACAAAATTACTGCAGACGAGTAGAGGAACAAGATCAAAGGATTGATAAGGGATAGAAGAGGCCCAGCTAGAAGTCCTAGGACGAAGAGAGAAGGAAGTGTATGTATGGGCTTCAACGATCGCCGTTCTTTCTTGATTAAGCAAGCTCTTCCATGCGCGTACCAGATGATCTGCCTTATGAATGGTTTGAAAAGAGGACGCCTATGATGCCAGACGTATAGAGTCGGAACATAAAGCAGCTTGAATCCGAGCTTTTTCATTTCGTAGAGTAGTGCGTTTTCCTCACAGGAATCCAGTGCTGTTTTGAACATTCCAGCTTGAGCCAAAGCTGTTCTGCGGCAGAATAGGTTGCAAGAGACCAGTTCTGATTCGTCAACTTCGCGGTATTCGCCTTGCCCGCCTGTTATCGCATATCTGCTGAAGCTTGGTCCTGACCCAAATCTGGAGCTCAAAAGGTAGCCTGCGCATCTCTCATATAGCGGAGCTTCTATTCTACTCAGGTTTGGACCTCCAACAGCGCCCACTTTCTCATCCTCAAAATACTTGCATCCTTTCTCTATCCAATCGGCCGCAACCGTGCAGTCTTGATCTGTGAAAGCGATTATGTCTCCGCGGGCATCTTCTAATCCTATGTTGTTTTTTTCGGCTGTATTCTTGTTTGGAGCGTAGATCAATCTGACCGGATATCTTGACACGATCTCTCTTGTTCGATCTACTGAATCGTCTACGACGATAACCTCATGGATGTCGCTGTTCGCCATCACAGACGAAAGGCATGATTCAATAGTCTTCTCACCGTTCTTCGTTGTGATCAGGACGGAAACCTTAGCTTTCTGGAGCGTCGCCAACAGCTCGCCACTCTATTTAACTGCCGTTCTAATACTTCTCATTACGAAATCGATGTCTTTGATCTTCAACTCTGGATACAGCGGTAGCGTTAGAACCTCTTTCGCAGCCTCCTCTGCGAAAGGAAATTTATGGGCTGAGTATGATGCCCTGAACGTTGGCTGGAGATGAACTGGAGGGAAGTAGACTCTGCAGTCTATTTCTTTACGGTTGAGATGTTTCATGAGAGCGTCCCTTGAAATACCCGCCTCCTTCTGCTTAACTCTAATCGTGTACATTTGGTAGACATGGCGAGCATCGCTGGATTCTGAGGGTGGAACTATCCCGCTTATTTTTCTCAACCTGCTTGACATATACCTTGCCTTTTCGACCCTTCGCGCAATAGCCCGCTCAAGCTTCCTTAATTGAACGCCCCCGAGAGCTGCTTCTATATCGGTCATCTTGTAGTTGTATCCCAAACGAGTATGAAGACCTCTCTCGCCTACTCCAGCTTTGCCGTGATTTCTAAGGCTTTCGATCGTTCTGGCCACGCCTTCATCGTTCGTGGTCACCATTCCTCCTTCTCCAGTCGTTAGATTCTTGTTCCAAGCAAAACTGAAGCATCCTGCATCGCCTATTGAACCGGCCTTCCTACCCTTGTAGATGGCGCCATGAGCTTCAGCAGCGTCCTCGATCAATATCAACCCGCACTCAGTCGCGATCTCCGTTATTTGGTCCATCTCAGCGGTTTGGCCTGCGTAGTAAACTGGCATTACGGCTTTCGTCCTCCTCGTCAAGGCTTTCTTCACACCAACAGGATCTATGTTGTATGTGTTCGGATCTATATCGACGAAGATCGGCTTGGCCCCTGTATACAAGACAGCATTTGCTGTAGCGACGTAAGTGAATGTAGGTACAATGACTTCGTCCCCAGGACCTATGTCATGGGCCAAGAGGGCGACGTGTAAGGCGGCTGTTCCAGAGCTCAATGCAACAGCGAATCTTGTTCCGATATAGTTTGCGAAACCTCTTTCGAACTTCTCGACTTTTGGTCCTTGTCCAAGCCAACGTGAAAGCAAAACTCGTTTGATCGCTTGCAACTCATCCTTGCCGACCCAAGGCATTGCTATCGGGATAACTCTATCCGTCCGTTTCAACGACCTTGACAAGTCCAGAGGCTCCCTCAAGTACGAACTCCTCACTTGACCATTCCATCCTCCGCGGTTAAGACATGAATTGCGGGGTAAGCTATCATCGTTATCCAATCCAGCCTCCTACTAGGAATTGATTCCAAACCATCAGCGAAGAGATGAAGAATAAAATCACTATCGAAACAAGTGTCAGCGGATTCCTTACGCGCAGAATGAGCCAAATCGGGAATATGAATGAGACGAACCGCACGAAGGAGATGAGGGCCCCGAAGAGTAGGAAGACCAGAAATGTGGCTAGAGAGAAGCTGCCAATCCTCCAATCGATTCTGAACGTTAGAGTGATGAGACAGAATGTTAGCGCGGTGAGGGCGATGGTGTACGTAAAGTCAGCCAATTTGTATATCTGATAGTTATAGAAGTTCAGGAAGTTGACAAAGTTATCGAATAAGCCTGTCCAAGTCGTCGCGTGAGGTCCGACCAGTTGCTGTGTTAGGAATACAAGCCAGTCTCCAGTCGCTAGTAAGCAATGTAACATCCAACCGAAAAGGGACGCTGCTGGAATAGCTACATAGAGTAGCTTTCTCCATTCTCTTTTGCTCAGCAAGCCAAAGAGGATGGGCATCACTATGAGGATACCGTAGGGTCTTGTGAGGGTAGCTAGAGATGCAGATACGTTCGCGAGGAGACTTCTCCCTCGCAGATAGAGGAGCCACGAGGATAATGTTGCGAACAGAAATAAGGATTCGCTGTAGGCAATCGTCGTAAAGAAAAAGACGTGAGGGAAGAAGAAGATAATTATCGTGCAGCCCAGAGCCTCGTTCTGATCCATGTAGTTTTCAGCTACACTTTGGAAGAGCGGCACCGATGCCAATCCGAGGAAAAAGGAGACAAAAAACGCTGAGTATTTCAGTTGAACGATTCCTAAGCTGAAGAGCCGAGTCAAGATGGGATAGAGCGGAAAAAAGGCGTATAAGGAAGACTCGCTGTACCAATCCCGAGCTATCTTAAGGTAGAGGTAGCTGTCCCACCCGTGGAATATGTTAACCCAGCTTCCATCGTTTCCTTCCGAAAGAACTTCCACCCCTGGCGTTGGAGTACCCGGAAAGTTCCCTAAACGCGCATATAATATGCTACTGGCTAAGACCTTCGCTAGAACGACAAGCAAGATTGGAAAAATGAATCGATGATTTCTATCGATGATTCCTAGCCATTTCGTGAGCTGCTCCAGAATCTTCACTCGTGAATCCTGCAATATCATTTTCAAGTCGAGAATGCTCCGCTTCTATCCCATTTGAAGTCTTCAAGCGTATGTTTAAGATAGATTGGGCATTTTACTTTACCGATACAGTTGAAAGCAGAATTGCAGAAATAACCCATCGGATAATTGTCAGACCGATTCGCAGCTCCTGCGCATTACAATCGGATCGCCATGCATGTGATTACTGCAGGCATCCTGAAAGTCTTTCAACGTCTGGGTTCATTTCTCTGAGCGCAAGGTAGCTCTCCGTATCTATAATCAAGGTTCGGGTCCTAGCGAATTCAAGCAACATGTCTATATCCGAACTCGAAAGGTAGTAGAAAGACAGATTGAGGAATACGATTCTCCGAACATTTCCGGGAATATAGAATCCGCGCATTAGATTGAATTCATCCTGAGTGAATGGGGGATTCGGTAGATGCTTCACGATTCTAACCAAGGGTAAGGTACCCGGTTCTGACATCTGACGTATTTCAACTGGCGTGTATCCACTTGAGAGAACAAGCGTATATCCATCCGCATCCCTCGGCAGCTCAAGCTTGCACAGGCATAAGAAGTTGTCAGAGTACACAGTTTTCACGAAATCTTGCTGAATGAAGTTATTCCATTCATCTTCCACTGCTTTGGCGTCTATATATGCTTCGTCTACATAGAGGCCTATCGGCTGCTTAGCTTTTAAGAGGTAGCGGATCTCAGTCGAGATACTGCTTGAGAAGTAATTTGAGAATCCGTTGCCAAATAGGACAGCAGGGCTATTCAAGAGGCTTGTTACAAGATAATATTTGACTGCGGCTGCCACTACACCGACAGGCTCTCTCTCCGGAACTATTGAGTTTACTCTGAGAAACGACTCGGCCTCAGTGTCGGCCATCCGCAGATTCGATGGTGCCCCATAGCTTTGAAAATAGAAGAACGTATTCAGAAGGATGAATGCGATGAAGATCGAGAAAAGAGCTCTCGTTACCCAGCGAAGAACGAATCTTCGAGTCGTTAGCATCTTGCTATCGACCGACGCTATCAGGCCTGCCGAGAGAACCTTGACTGAGTATAGAATTCTGCTTTGGATTATTATCCAATGTCCGATCAACACTATGCCCGGTATCGAGAAGACTCCGATTGCACCGAGTCGGAAACCCAGATCCTCAATGATCGAGGGGCCTAAGTAGAGGAGGGAGATCGAGGAGAGGGTCAGGCAGTAGACCGTGATGAGACCATTCCCTCTGTCAAGCCTTAGCATCGAGTAGTACAGTAGGAAGCCGACGATCGTGCAAGTGACAAACATTAACGAAAGGATATTCATGACAATCGGTGCGCTAGACAGTCCGATTCCGGCTTGACCTAGGATACCCATAGATCCTCCAAGTCTGACATAGTCGGTTACCGTCCAACCTCGGTAGGCTTCACCAAACTCGACTATCATACTTTGAATTCTATAGAAAACGGCTTGGGAAGGTTGCATAGCGGAGAAGTAGATCTGGTACCAGGCGACAGGGCCGAGTGAGGAGTACAAGAGGTATCCGGCAATTCTCTTGATAGAGGTTTTCAATTTGAAGTGTAGAAGGAGGTAGCTGAACCCAGCAGCTATGATGAAGCTGACGAAGGTTGTTGGGTAGAAGAAGAAGGTGAGCCATGTGAATGCGAACGCGGGGATCGCGTATTCTCTACGCCCTGTCTCAAGATAACTGTAGGATGTGTAGATGCACAACGGCAGGATTGAAGCTGCAAATGGGCCGAAGAGTGGAACTTGAACCGCTATCAAACTGTAAACGACTCCAAGAGCGACGGACGCTATATTCTTCTTCGTTAGTCTCCTGAGAATCAGCGTGATTCCGGGGAAGGAGAAGATTCCCATAATGGGGAATGCTATCTGAAAGCCGCTGGTGTAGTCTAGTCCTAGAACTCTTGAGAAGAAGACCAGAATCGACATTATAGATGGATACCCGAAGGATGGTGGCACTAGAAGGAAGCGCATATTGCGGCTCAAGTATAGCAGCTTAGCGTTGATCGTAACGATCTGTTCATACTCAAACTCTGGGAGGCAGTTGTAGAATGACATCAGAAGAAGATACCATAGTGATACTAGGATCAAACCAAGCGCTATCCGAGACTTGTTATTGGTTGATAGAATCGCTCTTCTCGCGAACAAGAAGTAGCCGATGAATGGACTAAGCAGAAGGAAGGCTATTGTTCCGTCCAGATAGAAGAAAGAAACGGTGTAAAGTAGAATGAGAAAGACACATGCTCCCAGAGGGGTTGAAAGTATTAAGCTTTCGATGTCAAATCTGTCCCATCTATTTTTCAAGGCGACCAAGACTGAGCTTCCAACGATGAAGAATAGGAAGACCTCGAAGAAGAATACTATCAGTGAATACTCAATCATGCGATATGCAACCTTTTCTTTCCATATCTTCTTTGGCCAGTAGAGTTGACCGATGCCTTCAGTCCATCTTTAAGACGTATTCTCGGAATTTGAAGTTTAGGCGGTCTTATTGACGAAGTCGGCTATTCTTCCAACGTTCTTAGACCGGATAAAGGAAAGGTCATCGTTCGAGACAGAATCGCTCCTATACTTGAGTTGGGCATAGACTTCCGCCCTGATTTGACCGCGAGAGAGAACATTTCGGTATACCGATCTATCATGGGTTTGAAGGGAAACGAAATCAAGGAGAGAATGGATTCAATACTCGCCTTCGCAGGTCTCAAGAAATTTAAAGATGCGAAGTTGAGGAGCTTTTCTTCCGGTATGCAGATGAGACTAGCTTTCTCCGTTGCTACCGAGACGAACCCCTCGCTGTCGGCGACATCGAGTTCTATCGCAAGTGCATTGGTAAGTTTGAAGAATTAAGGAAGAGAAGAAGACCATAGTGTTGGTTTCGCATGATATGAAGTTGGTGAAAAGCTTCTGCGATAGAACTATGTTTCTGTCGAGGGGGAAGATGGTATTCCTCGGAAATACTATTGAGGCGATTGAAAGTTATATGGAACTGCGCCCGGGCGTAAATAGCACATTGAATCTGAATTCAAGTTGGCGTAGCCTCCATGAGTTTCATAGGGTTCGGATTTTGTTTTGGAGGTCTCCCCGTTGCCTAGAAGAGCAGTCGTTGTCTCAGACGATATTCTTCCCTCCCAAGATGCCTTTCCACTGGGGCTGGTCTCAGAGTTTGGTCTCTGGGCAAAGGGCTTGAATCGAAGGGCCATGATGTCACTATCTTGTGCCGATGCCTATTCGGCGAAAGATAGGTCTCGTGGAAGTTCAAGTGGATGCGTTGGCGCTTCTAGGCATATGTATACTCAGAGATTCGAACTAGCGTCTGTTTGTCGGATGAATTGGGTATCTCGAGTCGGATTTGACAGATGCCTTCATAAGCTGTTTCACGCCTGTGTTAGGCATATAGCCCATGACGATGTTCAATTCGTTCTTTGCATCGTGTAAGCCATGCGCTTTGGTTCCATCAGCCATGAAGACGCCGAATCTACCCGCCTGTAAGCTTCTTTCATTCACTTGAGTGAAGAGTTGAGCTGATTCGTGGCACGCATGTATCCTCGTCTTAGAAAGCGTGAGATGGATGAGGTTCCGGATGCATGTAGAAGCATCTCTATAAGGCATCTTGACCGCTAGATCTATGCTGGAGAGTTGAAACTCCTTGAGCACACGCTGATAAGGCTTCAACCCAAGGAGCTTCGGAAAGATGTGTGGACATCACGCGATGCCGATGCTAGGTCACGGATCTTGATCAGCCTCATCCTGCCCAGGCTTCTGGTTACCCAGCGCCTAGATGTGCCTGCTCTCTCGAATCGATACCCACATTGCCATGCTGATACCTTGAACCGCATAAACATTCGACATGCCCCTCCTGCATCTCTTCCAAAAGAGCTTTCAGGATTCGGCAAGCTTCCTCCCCAGCCTGACCGATCAAAGCTGGTAAGTCTATATATCCGGTTAACGCGTTGGATGGAATGGCTTCAAGGAGCTATTCTCAGTCCCATACGAATCGATGAGTAGCAGATGGTACTTCAATTGGTACGACATGAAATATGCGAGTTGGGACGCAATCCACATAACGAATCCAACAGCTGTCCAAACGACTGTCGTTATAACTATCGGCAGCGAAATCAAAACGTTTGTCCTCGCTCCAAGTGAGTCGGAGTACGTAACACTGCCGGGTTTCATAAGCGGCCCTGTCATAATCTATACGGAAGGGGATCAGCCGATAATGGTGACGCAGAGAATCTTGGGTTTGCGTAGCTTCGAGGAAACAGTTGGAATACAGTGGACATAAGCACTTTCCTTTCCCTCATCGAAATTTCTGAATTGCGACTTCGCCCCTTAAGTTCACAATTCGAGCTTCATTTAGTGAGGTTTAATAAAGTTGAGGCCATGTTAGGGACTTGACATCGGACTTATCGTTAAGTATGGCGGTGAAGTCGCAAGATGGTGACAGTAGTGCTTGGCGGTGGGCTGGCAGGTCTATCAGCAGCATGGAAGCTGTCCGAGAATGGGTCTGACGTTGTTGTTATTGAAAAGGAGAGCGGGGTAGGAGGTCTGGCCAGAACCTGTTCATTTGGAGATTTGAGGTATGATTTCGGACCGCACAGGTTCCATACGAAGGATAACGGGCTTCTTCGAACGATAGAAAAATTATGCAGGGGCGATCTCATACTTCGAGAGAGAAAGAGCCAGATATGCCTTAAGGGCAAACTGATCGATTATCCGCTTAGAGCAAGAAATGCGTTCTTCTCGCTTGGATTCAGCACATCAGTTCGGATACTTTGGGATTACTTTTCTATTCGTCTTAGAAACATGTTCTTTCCAATCCCCGATAGCTCCTTTGAGAGCTGGACAATCAAAAGGTTTGGCAAGGCCCTTTATGATATCTATTTCGGCCCGTACACAGCCAAGATTTGGGGAATAACCCCTGTAAGCATCTCAAAGGATTGGGCTGCCCAGAGGATATCGCTGATGAGCCTTGGCGATGCGATAAGGAGGGCTCTGTTTAGATCTAAGGAGGTTCCGCGAACGTATGTTTCAACTTTCTACTATCCTACAAGAGGTATTGGTGAAATCCCAGAAAGGATTGCAGATGAGATCGTTAGGAAAGGCGGCAAGATAATCCTGAATTCTAAGGTCATAGAAGTAAAGGTTAACTCGCGCCGTGTTGAGGCAGTGATGTACGAGGGAAAAGAAGGGCGAAAATCTGTTCAGTGTGATCATGTCATATCTTCGATACCCTTAATTGAATTGACGAGCGTGCTACAGCCAAAGCCACCCCTAGATATTCTTGAAGCTTCGAGAAGACTGCAATACAGAGCTATAGTATTCGTATACGTCGTTCTCAGAATGGAGCACGTTACGCAAAATCAGTGGATATACTTTCCTGAGGCAGATGTTATGTTCAACAGGGTCTCTGAGCCCAAGAACTTTAGTAGCGAGATGACTCCAGAGAATGAGACTATCTTATGCGTTGAAACGACATGCGATAAAGGAGATGAAATCTGGAACTCAGATGATGGAGATCTTTGTAAAAGGGTGGTCGATGGTCTCCAGAAGAAGATCGTCGAGATGCCGAAGGCGGATCAATGGTTCGTTCGAAGAGTAGAGTATGCTTATCCTCTTTACGCTAAGGGATACGAGACCGATCTTAAAGAGATGCGCTCATATTTATCGTCAATAGAGAATCTCATGCTCATAGGTCGGAACGGCCTCTTCCGGTACAGCAATATGGATCATTCCATGCTAATGGGGATCCTCGCTGCCAAGAGCATCTTGGAAGGCGCTAGATATGATGTTGAACGGGTCGCAAGCGAGGAAGGGTACTTCGGGTGATTTAAGAATAACGTAAAGTCTTTCGGCTCTGTTAACTTAAGGTAGACTTAATTAGACTTTAATGCTTCCTATTGTTGGTATGGATTACGTGGATGTGGTTATAGGGCGTTGCTTGGCCAAGGGTTCAAGTGGAGAATCAACCGTTTTCATGGATGACAGAGCCGGTTTTGTCTTGGCATTTTAGAACGCCGTCGCTGAGGTTTGGATGAGGTGTAGAAGTCTGTTTCTTCCTAGGTGAAGTTTGATGCCCGCTTCTTCAGCTGGGTAGCCGCCTCTCAACGCCATGTTTGGCTTGATGAAGTTATACATGATGTCCAGCATATGTAGGAAGCGTCTGCAGGAGATGTGGCTTTTGAATCCCCTCATGGTCTTCGTACGCATTTTGATGCGTTGATTCTCCCTTTCTATAGGGTTGTTGTTATGCTTCAGGCCATGCTTCCTGCATGCTATAGGTACGCTGTGAACCAGCTTAACGCCGGTGTGATAGAAGTATTTGTTAAAGGCACATCTGTAATGGCCCAGCTTACCGGTTACTATTCTCGGCGGAAGCCCTTCGCAATTATCTCTTAGCTTCTCGTAAAGAGGCTTGGCACCCAGTCTGTAGCTCCTCGTTAACGTTAAGGCTCCAGTGACTTTGTATCTGGTCCGCCTATCTATGGCTCCCCAACTGTAACGCCTAGAGCGTTTCACTTTCACAGAAACCTCATCCGCATGGATGCTGCCTCTCAGCATAGGTTTGAAGAGACCTAGGAATCCATATAGACGTGTCGAATAGTCCTGCACCCATCTATGGATTGTTCCACCGTTAAGCAGGACGCCGTGGCACTGCCACATATGATTCGCCGCATCAGACTCTGAGCAGCCTCTCAGGTGGAGGCTGAGAGACTCAGCGATCACCATACCTGAGTGATGGCGCCACAGGAAGCCATCATCATGCGTAAAGGTTCTACCGCATCATTTGCAATACCAACGTTGCTTGATACTTGAAAGATTATATCGCCTCCCCCATCTAGTCACCCTACGCCCATGACAGAATCTGCATGGAGGCCTATCAACAATGGAATCCAACTTGCCTCCATACAGGCTCTTGAGGCAAGTGGATCCGCAAAACTAAGATCACCCTGCCTAGGACACCCTTCAACGAAACTAAAAATAGACACCAACCGAATTCGCATGAAAACCTGTCCAAGTAAATTAGATATAACCCTAGATCCGTAATTCGATGTAAAGGCCTCGCTGATCAATTTGAAGGTAAGCATCGTTATACCCTGCTACAATGAAGAGGAGAGTATAACCCGAGTCTTAGAAAAAGTTGAGTTAGTTAGCTTGCCTCTTGAGCGGGAAGTGATTGTAGTAGATGATGGGTCAACTGACAACTCGGTTGAAGCAGTCAGCAGATTCAAGTTCGTCAAGCTTGTAAGACATGAGGTGAACAGAGGCAAGGGTGCTGCCATAAAAACAGGGGTTGAATATGCTTCAGGCGACATGGTCGTTATTCAAGATGCTGACCTCGAGTACGATCCTGAAAGCATACCGGATTTGATCAAACCCCTTATAGAAGGAGAGGCTGACATGGTCTTAGGCTCAAGATTCAGGCGCAGAGTTATTGGCATGAGTATAAGCCATTACATCGGTAACAAAGCGTTATCGCTCGCAGGGTCGGTTCTTCTCGGCGTGCACATAACGGATATTATGACTGAGCATAAAGCATTCACTAAGGCTGCATATGGAAAGATTGATTTGGCTTCAAGCGGGTTTGAGGTTGAAGCCGAACTCGTCGCAAAGTTTGCCAGTATGGGCATGAGGATAGTCGAGATCCCGATCCCGTATAGGAAGAGGCCGTTCGGCCAAGCGAAGATTAACTGGAAACATGGACCCCTTAGCTTGCACACTATTCTGAAGCATGGCCGAACAGAAAACTTCTATGCCTTCCTCGTGTTTGCTTCATGCTTCCTATACTACATGGTGTTCAACCTTCACAACAGCTTCACGAGGGGAGTATGGCTTCTAACCGGAGATGAACCCCACTACATAATCGTCGCGAAGAGCATTATAGAAGACATGGATGTAAAGCTGGCAAACAATTACGTAAACGATCCAATATGGAGTGGATTAGACTGGCATACTGTTCAGGGCGTAGACGGATATTACTCTTCGCACGGAATCGGTCTGCCACTACTCTTGACGCCTTTCTACTATTTCGGAGGTGTGTTTCTCAGCCAAGTATTCCTCTCTTTTCTGTCCGCGCTACTGGTTATGTACATCTACAAGACCTGTTTGAAAGTGGTCTCAGACACGAGGACGAGCCTCCTCGTCTCGTCGATATTCGGGTTTGCATCCCTGATCGTCCCATACTCAAACCAAATCTTCCCAGAAATACCGATGGCCCTGATCTTGATCCTCTCAACCTACTACATCTGCTTGAAACAAGTCAAGAACCCGAAGTTGCTGCTTATCCTAGGCGCACTCATCGGGTATTCCCCCTTTCTGAAGACAGCGTATGCCGTATTCATCGTCCCGTTCACGATATACATCGTTGGAACGAGTCGCAACAGCAGAGTCAAACGGTCAGAGGCTTATCTAATTCCTATAGCGGTATTAGGCTTGGCCTTGATGGCGTACCAGGAAGTCGCGTTCGGAAACCCTTTGAGGACCCCTCAAACGTTTGAAGCCGGCAATGTATTAAACGGCCTATTCGGGCTGATATTCGACAGATACTTCGGTCTCTTCACATACTCGCCAGTACTTGCGCTTTCAATATTTGGTATTTCACGCTTTTACTGCAAGTCAAAAGGAGCGTTCGCGGTCGCTTCAACCTCGTTTTCAGCGTTATACCTCACATCCTCCTTATGGGTCGCTTGGCAAGGAGGTTGGTCGCACCCAGCTCGGCTGATCATTCCGGTCGTTCCGCTTGGGGCTTTGCCGCTGGCCTTCTCAGTAAGCCGTTATCATCGCAGGGCATGGTTCAGGCTTCTTTTATCTCTCTCCACCGCCCTGAGCCTCTTGATCAACTTCTCCATAGCATGGGACAGGGGACTAGGCTGGGACGCGACACCGCCGAAACAGAAGATCTTCAACGACCTGTTCGCGTGGGTCATGAAGAATTTTACCGTAGACCTAAGCCCACTCTTCCCAGACTTCAACCAGCCTCTGCCCTACCCAAGCTGGTTATGGATCGCCTCCATCCTTGTCCTTCTACTAGTGATCGTTGATTGGTCGAGAGTGAATTAGGAGTCAGCTTTTTCAGATAATTCTAGCTATTCCGATCTGGAGAACCTATCTTCAAGGCAGACCTACAACTCGTTGAATAGGCAACGTTCTTATCAGCCTATACATTCCAATCTTAGACGAGGCGATGTTCGCTATAGTCGATAGTATTGTCGCCGTGAAGATCTTGACCTAAGCGTTCGTTTGCATAGGCATTCGAAGAGAGCTTGAATACGCTTTACACCAGATGTGAAATCCACGAGCTGATATTCTCAGATTCTGCAAGAGATAAATCGTCAAGAAGGCGACGTAAATCAAACCAAACGAAGCCATAAGAAAATACTTCCTCGTCCAAGCATGAAATCCAATCAGAGATTCCAAGAAATCACTAATGTAGCCTGCGAAGCTAGGATCCAGTAGACCAAGTTCGCCGTATATCTGTGACCAACCGAATAAAGGAACGACGCTTGGAAGAAGCGTGACCAAAAACCACTTGAGACTTTTATGACTTCGCACCACATCAATCATCAAGAAAGGTATTACCGAGATCGTATACTGAGGATGTAGAACCCACGATGTAGAAAGGAACGCCAACAGGCCAAGCATCATTGCCTGGTCAGCATTGATGTCCCGACGCAATGCAGCCACCACAACTAAAGCCATAAGGAGGAACTGAGCAACCCGCCCGACCCAAAAGACCCATAGAAGCGTCTGGAAGCCAAGGCCCATAGCGTCGATCACAAGAAGAGAGACCTGATAGAAACCACAGGCCTGATTGTGAATCCAACATGAAAGCGCGCTGTCCCAATTTAATGGGAAAAGTTCAGGATAAGACCCGTACATCCAAACCCTCGTTAAATAAGCTTCGGCGGATCGGGTGTCCAGCATAAAAGGAGCAGAAAAGAGGAAAGCCACTTCAAACACAGTGAGCGCATAGTCGAAAGCGTTCTTGCGGGATTTAGCCAAGAGATAGAAGAACATTGGAACAATCGCATATAGCGCCCACTGCTTCGTCATCAGTGCTAGTCCGGAGAGGAGCCCGCCATACCTCACTCTATTCCGATCGATACTCAAAAGAGAGGCCAGAAGGAACATAGTAGGAATAGCGTCAAACTGCCCCCACATAGCAGACTCCAAGATAGGCATGAAGCTGAAGAGGTAGAGAGAGGCGGTTAGAAGCCCTTTCCCATCCTTCTCTAAACGCAAGTAGATCATGTACCCGATGATCAGGTCAGCCGCGATGAGCAACGCCCTTTCAGCGTAAACGAACGTCCAACCACGAACCTCGACCTCAACAAGCCCGAGTCCAGTGAAAGCTGTAGACAAACCAGAGAGAATCAAGATCCATACAGGAGGGTATGGATAGGGACCCATGGGTTGCCATATACCCCCCACCCAGGGAACTTTCATCTCGTCAACAGTCATCTGGTAAATTTCTAGAGGAGCTCTCAAAAAGTGAAAGGTGTGAGCGTAAAAATCTATAGTGTCCACTGAAACAAACATCATGTGCATCGAAAGGGCTATTCTGACTGAGGCTGCCAGACCCAAGACGACGAGAATCAACAATCTCTTCTTGACATTCTCAATCAGCCTTCTTGATGAGAACGCGGATCCCAGTCGCCTGGCGATGTTCGCCAAAGCATCCAGCCTAATTCGCTCGGCCATCATGTCAGATGAACCTGCAACACATCTTTCTGCAGACGAAGCAATAATGCAATCGCTGGTCACCAGCCGGTCGATCACCGAAATGGGAGTAAGGGAAGAAGAGCCGCGCATCGGAGAGCATAATTGAACTGGAGAAGCATAAGATCCGCCAAAATAAGCCTTGGAACCCAGACGGTGGCAATGCCACGGGCATTTCGAAGCATGAGCGCCGACCGTTCGAATAAGAGGCTCAACCCGAAAGCCGCAGGTATCTGGAAAGCAATGTCGTAGAGGATCCTCCAAAACTGGTCTTTCGCTATGAGGATAAACGCGATAGATGAAACGAATATCCAAGAATAAATCAAAACCTTGAACTCTGAAGGAGATTTCTGAAATTGAATCGAGAATAGACCGACTATCGCCAGCAGAAGCAGCGTGGGATTATTGAAGAAACCTCTCTCCCAAAATGTCAAAAGCACAGGAAGATCGCGATAAAACTCTACTATGTTCAGTTGAGGCAGACGATCGAACATCTCTTGAACCATCTTCAAGCCCCAATCGAGACCAATGCGCAACCCTCCGAAACCGAAAGCAAATGAGAGAAGGAAATACGCTGCCAACGCGAACCCTAAGTTCGCTAATAATAAGATGCTTCCAAAAACTGTAGATCTCTTCGCTGAATCATACGATCGATTCCTAACGAAGGCTTGGAGACACAGAATAACGAAAACAAACATCATAGCGATGAACATCCCCCAACTCCAGATATGCGTAGTCAGAACCAAGAAGGAACCCGTACTCGCTGCGAGCAGGTGCTTCAACGAGCCTTTGGAACATGCCTTTAGGAACAATCCTATAGTAGCGAAGATTATGGATAGCGCAAACCAGTTGCTGTAGATTCCTGCATGAAGCCCAACCGTTGTATGAAAGGAGAAGACTGTCAAGAAGCAAGCAATTATTGCTAAATGTCTATCATCCACCACTGATGAGACGAGAAAATAGGTAGAGATAGCCAAACCTATTGTAAGCAAACTCGGCATTATCTTTATGATGTTGATAGTTTCGAGACCTGTAACCGAATATATCCCGTAAAGAAGGAGATAGTAGACTGGACGGTACCGTATGTAATATGAAGTCGCAATCGCTTGAATGGGAGAGCGTGACCCAATCATCTCATATAGAAAGTTCAGGTAGGATCTCGTATCAACACCTATCAACTTGTAGCTTCCAAGCGAGATGTAAGGCCCATATGCTACTAGAACCGAGCACAAGACGATTGAAAATAACACTAAAGAATTGAAGCCTACAGCGCTCGGCTCGAGCTCCCTTACGTCCCCATCGTTCTCTCCGGGAGAATGCAATGAAGGAAGTTTTCTGCTTCGGACATACGCGATAAACTTCAGCGATATCGGAACGACAGTCCAAGAGAAGAGGAACAACATTAACAAGAAAGGGACGGCGTGAAAGAGCAAACTGGAGACGTTAAGATCGAACAGTGGGAGAACCCACATCTGATCGCTATCGAAGAGAGGATGAGGATCAAAGAAGTTGAAAACAAAGACAAGCATCGATCCCAACTCGATAACAAAGAAGATCGATAGAAAAGCGAAGCAGAACTTAGAGAACGCGTACAACCGTCCCATGTTGAAATGCTGCCTGGAATCAATTAGCCCTCCAAACGAAAGTATCAACCCGCTCAACGCGGCAGTGGTCTGCCAGTCTTGATCCATGATATAGAGTACCGAGAATATTCCAAAGGCCAAGTAACCCAAGAACACATAGCGTCCAAGGCGTATCCTCCGAACCTTCTGCAGCAGCACCGGCAGAAACAATAGAAAGACAAGCGAACTAAACCAAATCGAATGATCGATGAAAGGAGAGAACAAGACAAGTAAGATAGTCCTTTGACCACCAGCAAAATAGAACCGAACTTCCTGCAGATTCACGAGAATAGTACAACTGAAAACAAGATTGATAGCTCCTATAATAAAGAACAGTTCAGCTAGAACCCTTGCAAGATTAGAGCGGGAACTGTCTGAACGAACACCACAAAATTGACGCGACAATTTCTCTTCATAACCTCGCTGAATATTTCAGGTCAGTCTGCCACTATCGAGTTCGATCTTCAATCTGTTCTTACAATATTACCATTCTGTTCTGAATATGATCTTTCCTGAAGAGACGGAGCGTCAGCTTCCCTGGTCGAGTTTCTTTGTGCTCTCCATCTCGAATGCAAATCGACGGAATGGTAGATGCCGTTAAGTGTCGTCTAGGCAAAAGTGGCGTAGGATCGATTGACACAAGGTGTTCCGTGGCGCTTCTACTCAAGCTCTTCAGTAGGCTTCTTAGGCTTCGCCTCTCTCTTTATTCTCTTCCCGATGACGGCTTGTATCCTCTTCCTCTCCAGAACTAGGATCGCCGCAATTATTATGATGATGGCGATAGTGGTTGTGCTTAATGGCAGGCCTCCCTGCGACTTAACGACTATCTCAACGTTAGGAATCACGTAAACTATCGCGGTTCTATTCCACGTATCACCGGTCAACATCGCCCAGTCGATTATTACGCGGGCCTCATGCACGCCGGGATTCACATCGTCGGGAACGCTGAATCCTATATCGAACGAAGCGCTGCCATATTGAGTCACGTTCTTCGGAGCGGCGCTTTCGGGACTGTAGAAGTACGTGTCCTTCGCCATCCAGTCGAAACTGAGGCCAACAAAGTATAGCTGCATTAGCGATGCCCCCCTGTTAGCAGCGGTCACGGTCAGGGCGGAAGGAGCTCCTCGTTCAATCGGATAGGGTTTCCATTCAAATCCTACCTCTAAGCCTACAGGTTGCGTTTCACCTATTTGAGATGTGGATAAAGCGGTCAGAAACATGAGGATTAGCATTGAACCCAGCATGCTTCGAGTTTGCACCTAGATCTTCCTCGGGAACCACTTTTGTCCGAGGGCGGTATTAAAATCTACCGAGGAAGCCTTCAAGACAAATCTTATCTATGCTTCGAATGAGATTAACGAGAGCTGTAGGTAGACGTGGCTAATTGAGCGGTGCATTATGAGATCGTTCTCTATCAAGCGTCCACGATGGCAGATAGATTTCGACTGGAAGCTTAGGAACATCTATGATAGAATGTTGTTAGTGCTTTTAGTAGCGGCTGCGATTCTGCGGGTCATCTGGTTGGATCGGCCGATGGGCGAATACGAACTCGACGCACAGAAAATGTACGGAAGCTCTTTGATCTTCGACGAGACTTACTATGTGAATGTTGCGAGAATCCTGTTGGGGCTTCCTCACAACCCAAAAGTGTATCAAGGGGCGCCGTTGTTTGAGGATCCCAACAAGGAGCATCCGCCTCTAGCGAAGCTGATGATAGCTCTATCCGTGAGGGTTCTGGGCGACAATGCTTGGGGATGGCGGCTCCCAAGCCTAATCTTCGGCATAGCCTCCATCTTCATCTTCTATCTCCTAATGAAAAGGATGTCGAAGAATCCGAAATTCAGCTTGCTCGCGACCTTCCTGTATAGCTTCGATAATCTTGTCTTCATCCACAGCAGGATAGCCGTTTTAGACATATTCGTCCTCACATTCATGCTTCTAGGCTTCTATTGGTACTTCGGAAACAGAATGGGTTTGGCAGCGATCTCGATGGGCATGGCCACCCTCTGCAAGATCGGAGGCTTCTATGGGTTCCTAACGCTTGCGGTCTACCATTTTCTGAGAGAAATCTACAGAGGGAAACAGAAGGAGAAGCAGAAGATACGCTGGTATGACAAGCTTGGATGGCTTGAACGGTTCACCATAATATACGGGCTGACGGTGTTTGTTCTTCTATTCTTACTAGATAGACTATTCGCTGGATATGAGAACCCTATAGACCATCTGGTCTTCATAGCGCAATATACAGCTGGACTGATCAGGGCGAAGCCTGTCGATATAGAGAGCTACCCTTGGCAATGGCTTCTGAATGAAGTGAAGATCCCGTATCTGTCGGCTGGTGTCGAATACAAGGTGGGTGAGCAAGTTGTGGGTGGGAAGACGATAGTATCGTTTCTAGGCGCGATGAACCCTCTTATAGTATACCTGTGTTTACCAGTAATGGCCTACATGAGCTACAAGTACTGGAAGAAAGGAGGCGCTATCTCACTATTCATTCTCGTGTGGTTCGCCTCCACATATCTACCATTCTATCCACTCTCAATAATAGTTCACAGAATAATGTATATCTTCTACTTCCTGAACACAGTGCCCGCGGTCTGCGCCGCCATCGCCTATATATTGGTCGACAGAAAAGTTCCTCATTTCATAATCATTCTATACGCCGTCGGAGTCGTGGCAGGGTTCTACGCCCTCTTTCCGTTCAAGACGATTCCGTAGCTTCATGTCTATCGATAGTGGAAACGTCATATGTAGAATGATTAGCAAGCGATAGAGAAACTGCCGGTGAGACAGTGAACTGCAGGATAAGATTCGCTCTCGTCGTGTTTCTATGCGTCATCCTACAAGCGACTACGCCTGTTCTAAGTTCTTCAACTGCTGACGACCAAACCCTGGAAGATCTGACATCGGAAATTGACCCTTCAAGTCCAAGCATTGTGGCAACCACGAGTGACTATCGGAACACCGGCTACATGCGCCAACGCAAGCTCTTCAAGCATGAGGGTACCTACTTCGTCTTCTACAGCGATGACACCAACATGGTCTACAAGACTAGTCAAGACGGCCAAACATGGTCTGATGCCGTAGTCGTTAGGCCGTGCGCATTGAGCGCTAGATTCTCGATCTGGTACGACGGCGACTACGTCCACTACGCCTATAACCCTCATGAGACAGACACTCCAATCTTCTACCGCCGCGGTTTGATAAGCGGTTCAGCGATTGTTTGGGACGCAGAGCAGATAGCTGTTCCAGCAGGACCTTGGGGGTATGTCTACTGCGTTGTCGCTGCGGGCGGCAGCTATCCATGGATCGGCTATCTGGACTACACCACATATTACACTTACGTAACCAAGTCCAGTAGGAATGATGGGATTTGGCAAACTGCTTCAGGCTTCCCCTACAAGCTCACTGAGATACTGAGCGATGGTGGAGTTTCTTCTTGGGGATCGATACTGGTCCCCTTAACAGAGAATAGAGTATATGTGGTCTATGGGAGAGGAGGCTACCCATTGAACGGAAAACTCTGGACAGGCTCAGACTGGTCTGAGGAAGAGACCGCTTCAACCGGCCCATTGAACAATAATTGGTACGCGTTCTCAGCCGTTGCCTTTCGCGACGATGTGCATGTGGTCTTTGTCAGTGGATCGAACCTCATCTACATCAAGCGCGTCTATAGTGCTGGTTGGACGCCTGAAGAGACTGTGCGGTTCGGAAGCGAAGGTATCGATATAGGCTGGCTCGGAGTGAGCCTAACAATCGATGCACGCAACGGAGATATGTGGGCTTTCTTCTCCAACCATCAGCCTTCTCCAGACGGCTGGGTTAAGTATCGAAGATACGTGGCTTCAACCAAAGCTTGGAGGCAAATCGACTTCGACCTTGCATCCGATAGAAACTATCCGATGAGGCCAAGCGCCTCGTACCAGGTTCAAGAGAATGAGGTATGTGTAGTCTGGACGGAGGAGATGTCTCCGAACTCGAACAACCTAGTATTTGTGAAGTTCGAAACTGTGGTTTCATTTTTCCACCCAGCCACCGAATTCTGGTTTACTTGGTACGATTTCGCTTCTCCGCAGGTTGAAATAGACAATATCCATTTCGTCAATCCCAGCAACTCGATAGCCTCAATCAACGTCTTCATAGCTGGAAGTCAGGTAGACTCTATCATAATCGGCGCTGGACAGCAGACATACAGAAGTTATCAAGGCGTCATAGGTGGGCCTGTCCGAGTCGTCAGCGATCAACCCATATGGGTTACACAACGCATCGTCGGTTGGAACAGCTTCAAAGAGGTTCCCGCATTGCCGGTCGACAGCGCCAGTTCAGAAATCTACTACGCTTGGTACGACATGGCGAGCGCAGATGCATCTTGGGATGCTATTCACTTCCTGAATCCAAGCGGAACCTCCACAGCGCATGCGCAGGTTTACATCGCCGGCGTCTTGCGAGGCGCGGTCACTGTAGACCCGGGCAGAGCCGCATATGTGACCCATCCTGGCGTCATCGGCGGTCCCGTACGCATAGTGAGCGATATTCCGATTTTTTCAACTCAACGGGTTGTCGGCTGGAGCGATTTCGATGAGATAATCGGCATGCCCTCATGGTACGTTTTCAAAGAGCACTGGTTCAACTGGTATGACAGCGTAGGCGCTTCCGTCGATAATATACATTTCATCAACCAAAACAGTGAAGACGCCTATATCGAACTCTACATTGCTGGGAGCCTACGGGACAGCTTCACTCTGCCAGCAGGTCAAGCAACTTACAGAGACTTCCCCGCGACTATAGGTGGGCCTGTTCGAGTTGTCAGCGATCAACCCATATGGGTTACACAACGCATCGTCGGTTGGAACGGCTTCAAAGAGCTATGCTCTGTCCCAACTGAGTTGATGAGCTCGAACTGGTACTTTACATGGTATGATATGGCTGGTGCGAGTTGGGATGCTATCCACTTCCTCAATCCAAGCGCCACGCAGACGACTCACATCAACGTCTACATCGCCGGCCAATTGAAGAGCACTATCGCACTGAACCCTGGAGAAGCCTCCTACGTCTACTACCCGGGCGAAATAGACGGGCCAGTCTTAATCACAAGTGACATACCGGTCATGGCGACTCAGCGGATACTGGGCTGGAGCAGCTTCGAAGAAACCATAGGCATACAGTGGACGTAGATAGAATCATAACACGAGAAAGCCTCAGGATGAAATAGGTAGCAGTGGAGCGATCTCTGAATCTCGTCGAAGATTGACCGAGCGAAGCCGATCGAATATTTAAGAGTATATGTCGAGGCTCGATAGGTCGTTTTGACAATCCTTGTTCATGGCAAAGCTTATAAATCATATACCATGATTACATTTGCAGTGGAATTGCAATCGGAGAATTGGAAAATGTTTAGAAGAATGACATACGGGTCGATGGCTCTGCTATTGCTAGTTCCTTTAGTCCCAATTTACATTGTTGCATCCCTCGCCAATGAGTTTTATTCGTTGAATGCGATGCCGATCGGATCGCTGTACATGCTTGGATTAGCGCTCACATTGATTCCGCTTGTATTAATGCCATCGAAGATTAAGTCGAATAGCAAGCTTAAACTGTTGAGAACTGTCCTGCTGGTTGCTTGTGCTTTGTTTATGGCTGTAACGGTCTTCGCATCAACATCGCCTGTGGTCTCTGGACATGTCCCTAGCACGGCTACCACGATTTCGCACTACTTCACCTCAACAACGCGCACGTACAGCTATGCAACGACGACAACGCAATGTGTGGCGACGACAGTATTCGAGTACTATGGCGCATGGACTTCAACAGAGTGCTACTACATAACACTGACCGGAGCGACGTGGGCGTACAGTACCAGTTGGGTGACGAGTACGACCGGATCGTCTGCAAGAACGACTTATGTTACACCAACCACGACCGTGACTTATGGAGTATCACTAGTGGTAAGCCCTGTAATATACGACGTGAAGACAACGAAGACCTATACGACAACAGTGTATGAATACTACCGGACTCTTTCGACTGGCTGGTCGACATTTACTTCTACAGGAGATCGAACCTCAGTTGCGATCACTGTAGTTACGTATACCACAGGGAGTTCTGCATCAAGCACCTACGGCACCACAGAGACCTCCTATGGTCCACAGGTTGATTATGTGTATGTGACGACCACTATGGGAGTTCAGACTGTGTATGCGACTACGAGCGTGACGCCGACAACCGTGTACGGATATCTGGCTAAAGAGAGCGCAGGTCCTGCGATATACTACATTTACGGAGGAAAGAAGTACCATATAACGAGCTGGGCCGCGTACTTGGCATACGGCTTCCGCCCCCTGCAGTGGAAGACCGCCAGCGCAGCTGAACTAGCCTACACCAGCGGATACAACTTGGATGGAGATGCGCCACTGCCACCGTTACTATTGCCGAACGGAGCTTTGATGGGAGACGAGTCTGACTCGGCTGTCTACCTCGTGATAGACGGAACGAGACGACACATAGTCAGCGCTGCTGTGTTCACCGCGTGTGGATACAACTGGGGCGATGTGATCTGGGTTCCACATGAGCACGTAGTACTATACACCAGCGGCGCAGACGTAACCGCTTCACCGCCTCCATGGCCCCCTGCCTAACCACCTCCCTTTCTTTTTTTGAGTTCTTTTTTGCTGACGTTGAGCCTTCCGCAGCCTAGTGTTCCAGAAACTAGCATAGCGTATAGACTATAATCATTAAAGCGTCCAAACCGAAAGCTATTCGTTTTCCCGACGCGAAAAGTTGCGACTATTGACATAGACTGAAGGTAAGATTATTCGCTCTATCTACCCGAGAATTACTATTGCCAGTTCAGGGTCCTCATTGCAGTCGGATTTTCATTTCCTTCAATACTGATGCTCGCTGTAGTCCCAACAACGTTGTAGCTTCCCGATCGCGTATCTTTCCATACGTATGTCCTTGAATTCTAACTGAAAAGAACCCTGCCTAGCGCAGAATAACGCTTAATGCAACTCGACCGTAAGGCTTGATGTGAGTGTGGTCGTCGTAGAAGGTATGATTTGGATATACAACAGAGTATGGAGTAGGCGTTCTTATAATGAGCAGACCTTTCTTTCAAGTTCTGTAAGCTTCCCTCAAACCTGATAGCGGATCGTGAAGATGTTCCAAGAGATCCCTCATACGAACCACATGAAACAACTCTTCTCTGAAAGGAAGAGCAACGGCCGTTCCTCTGACGGATTGGCCAACTTTTTTGCCACACTTAAGGGCGTACTCGCTCACGTCAAGACCAATACTTCCTTTGCAGTCTCACAAAGTTTCCCGTTCCGCAACCGACATCCAGAACGGCAGCATTTTCGCCGACCAGCCTTCGAATCAATCTTACGTCTTCCAAGTCTATAGCCGTCTTCTCGTATACATCATAGATCCCGAAATAGTGCTCATCATATCTCTGCCCTGCGGTTGACGATTGATGCGAGAGCGATGTCAACTCCCTCTCCTGGACAACTGCATATACGCCTCAACGAGAGATAAAAGCAGTCTCTGAAAGCAGGTCAGTAAGATTTTGTCCATTGTGAAGGAGCCTGCGACAGAGTGATCAAGGATTTGAGGTGAAAGATCGAAAAGGGCGCGTACAACTGAAAATTGGGCGAATCTGATAAGCACTGCTCTCACATCATTGACATCAGATCGGCTCTGTTGAAAATCAGGTCGCACGCTAATAACGGAGCTGAATCGTTCCAGAAGCGAACCAGCATAACCAAGTCACTATTTCAATCACATAAGATCGATTATAAGCTAGTTTCCATCTTGCTGACATTTCATTTGATCACTACTCATCTCTGGTTGTCCTGGAACATGCAGCAAATAGCTTGGGACCAAGTTAGACATTTTTTCAACGCTGTCGAAGTCTTTCAGATAGTGAGTACTAGTCCGAACCTTTGCAGTTTGCTTACGTTCTCAGAGTACTATCGTCCTTTTTTCTACCTCGCAACCCTTCCCTTCATGCAAATATCTTTCGAATTATTCTCGGTGAGCATACTTCCAGACTGCAATAGTCAACCCGATTCACATGCGAAGCCTAGCGTTACGTGATGTCTTTAAACTAGATTTCGTATGTGTTGTTAGGGAAGAATCTATGGAATTGCGGAGGATTCCATCTGAGTATGGAGGTTTGCTGAAGGAATATTGCTCAGCGATGAGGAGACATTTCGCTGAGAACCTCGTATCGATCTGCATCTTCGGCTCCTTGGCGAGGGGTAGGCCGGCACCTTCAAGCGACATAGATGTTATGGTAGTAGTCGAGAACCTTCCGCGGGATGCTGGTGAGAGAACCCGAAGCACGAATTATATCCATGAAATGTTGAAGAAGACCGACGCCTCAGCTACTCTAAGATATCTGGGCAGAAGCAGTCTGATCTCAGATATATTCCTGACCCCTTAAGAGGTTCAGAAGCACCCTCCGATCCTGAGGAAACAACCATTTTCATAGATGACGGAGCCAAACAGTAGTTACGGAATGAGGAAGCATGCTTCGAGTCAAATACGGCAGGTTGCTGCTGGCTATACTGGTAGTCGCCGTAATCTGTTCAGCAGTGTACTATGTCTATTTCAGGAACCTAGTGTTGGTTGTCGGTCGCGTTTATGTTACTGGAAGTGAACCTTTCACTCAGCTAGCCATTGAAGATGCCACGGGAAACTCATATGGGCTCTTCGGCGATCAAGCAACAGAACTGAAGAAGATGCAAGAGACAAGAAGATTGACGAAAGTTCTCGTCGCGGGTTTTCTGACGGAAGGATTGAGGCCACCGGCTTTTCGGACTGAGAAGAACATAGATCTGGTGTGGTATCTAGTGCTTGAAACAGAAAGCAGTATGAATATATGGACGGCTAAACTAATAGTGAACAGACCATTATGTGATGAGAATTGAAAAAAGCTCTCGCCCTCTTACTAGTGTTTTCGATTTGCATTGGTCTCGTAACCTACCCATCTCTTGCTACAGCTGAACGTAATATTGGCATCGAGAAACGTTCCGTCGATATGAAAGGTTTAGATGCGAAGCGTGTTGAAGCGCCAGTCCCAGTCTGCGGAACTCCAAACTTCCATGATTTCAACGTTGCAACTGCTCATCTACCTAGGTTGAGTCTGCTTGGAGAGACTGAGCCGCCTAGACCCATCGTGGTTGGTCAATCGATAACCTTTTGGGCTCAAGATGATTGGATAGCCAGCCAAAGCCCAAATTTTGCGGATTCAATGTATCAGTTGAACGCTATTGTTCAAAGAGTCGGCGCACACTGCTATGTCGTTGTTGAGGATGGACAGAGCGTCTCAAGTAGCAACTTGGACCATGTGAGGGATCAGTTTGATAACACGATATATCCGACTGACACGTCGGCATTCGGCGGCGAGCCTAACGTCGACGGCGATACGCGGATCTTCATCCTGCTGATGGACATAAGGGACCAGAACTATCATGATCCCACATACCCATACTACATCGCTGGTTACTTCTGGTCGTTGCACGAATACCGCAATTCCGAGCTTCCAAGTCCGTACACAGGATTCAGTAATGAGAAAGAAATCGTGCACATAGACTTGAATCCCGCAAGCATAGCAACATGCGAAGGGACTATCGCTCATGAGTTTGAACACATGATCCATTGGAATCAAGATGGAGATGAGGAGACTTGGGTGGACGAAGGCTGCGCAGACTTGGCTGGGTTCCTATGCTACTCTACCCACCAGACGAGTCACGTCAACGCCTTTCTGAGCAACACTGATGTTCAACTGACGACTTGGGGTGGAAGCGGCTCAACCCTCCTAGCCCATTACGGAGCAAGCTACCTCTTCATGCTATACCTATGGGAGAAACATGGTGGGACGTCGACAATCCGATCGATAGTTCAGGATACTGCCAACGGAATAGCAGGGATACAGAGCCATCTAGGCGGAACAACGTTCTCAACTGCGTTCACGAGATGGACCGTGGCCAATCGAATAGATGACACGTCTATTGGACCAAGCCCATTCTACTACGGATATACAAGCATCAACCTTCAAGCTTCTCTATCTCCAAGTAGCGATCACAGCACCTATCCATACTCAAGATCAACAACCGTCAACTATTGGGCAGCAGACTACATTAGATTCACAGGCGGAGCCAGCACCTTGACGCTCGGCTTCGACGGCGACGACGCCAACGTATTCAAGGTGCAAGTGATCAAGAGGACAGGAGCTGGGATAAACAGTGTGGAAGAAATGGCTCTGAACGCTGCTCAGCAAGGAACCCTAGCGATAAACGACTTCGGGACGACGTACACCAGCGTCTTCCTAGCGGTATCAAGCCAATCTCAATTGGGCGGGAAGACCTACCAATATTCAGCCTCGATCTCAGAGGCTCCTCCTCCACCGCCGCCAGTCTCCTCAACACCTTTCTTCCATCCACACACAGAATTCTGGTTCACATGGTATGATTTCACCGGGTACTCTCAGAGCGAGGTGATGTACGATGACGGAAGCCCTGACCGCGGCTGGTACTGGGAAGACGCTGGAGCTATGTTCGCGGTGAGATTTACAGCACCCATATTAGGCACTCTGAAAACAGCTAGGTTCTACATAAACTCGCTCACATCTCAAACGTGGATCACAACTCCAGTCAACATTAGGATTCACGTCATGAATCCAAGCAGGATAGATATCATTACACCTTTCACACGAACCGTTTCATCAGTAGGATGGTTCGATGTCGATCTATCAGGATACGGCGTATCGGTAAGCTCGGGTGCAGACTTCTACATAGCAATGGAATCTGTGCAAGCTGCTTGGCCGTACGGGCCCTGCATTGGCGCAGATCAAACCAGCCCAGACGGACGTAGCTGGGACTTCAACGGAGTGTCATGGAGCTCTTGGGCTGAAGATGACTACATGATTAGAGCTGTGTTGCAAGCTCATCGCGTTGGCGCTGACATAGACAATATACATTTCGTTAATCCCACTTCTAGCGCAGCATCCGTCGCTGTCACCATAGGTCCAGCATCGTCACCATTGGCCACAGACTTCTTCACAATAGAAGCTGGAGGTTCCACCTACAAGAACTATCCAGGCGTCATAGGGGGACCAGTACACATAACGAGCGATCAACGCATATGGGCTACACAGCGTATAGTTGGCTGGAGCAGCTTCAAAGAGGTGTTCGGTGTGCCAGGCGATATGGCAAGCACAGAGATCTACTACACGTGGTACGACATGGCAGGCGCTTCTTGGGATGCGATTCACTTCCTGAATCCAAGCGGAACCTCCACCGCTCATGTCAACGTATACATTGCTGGAAATTTGATGACGGCTACACCACTTGCGATGACTCCGGGCGAAGGAGCCTACCTGACATATCCCGAAGTCATAGGAGGCCCGGTACGCATAGTAAGTGATGTACCGATCTTCTCGACTCAACGTGTTGTCGGCTGGAATGACTTCGATGAGATCGTCGGCCTACCTTCATGGTGTGTCTATACGGAGCACTGGTTCAACTGGTATGACAGCGTGGGCGCGAGCTGGGATGCAATCCACTTCATAAACCTTGAAGCCACAACAGCCACGATCAACGTCTATATCGCCGGAAACCCAGTCGACTCGTTTACACTGGATGCTGGTCAAGCAACGTATAGAAGCTATGTAGGCGTCTCAGCTGGTCCTGTACGTGTGGTAAGCACTGTTCCGATAAGGGTGACGCAACGCATCGTAGGGTGGGGCGGCTTCAAAGAGTTGTACTCAGTGCCGACGGAGTTGATGAGTACACAATGGTACTTCAGTTGGTACGACAAAGCCAATACTCAGATCGATAATATCCACTTCTTCAACCCAAGTGCCACAGAAGCTCATGTGACCGTAACTATAGCTGGAACTAGCTACGGGCCATACACCATCCCTGCAGGAGGAACATACTATACATTCTACCCAAATGTATGCAACGGACCAGTCATCATCGACAGCGACGTACCGATTATGGCAAGCCAAAGGATCGTCGGATGGAGCAGCTTCGAAGAAACCATAGGAATACAGTGGACATAAAGAAACTCCATGTCAACAACTGGGAGATCCGGTTTTTGGTGAAATGCAACCCAGAAAACTAGAGAAATGGAGACAAAAGGGAAATTTCAATACGTGCGAAAGCAGATAGATCGAAGTAAAGAGACACGGGGCTATGCTGAATCCGGTCGATCATCCTATTTGTTTTGCGAACCCCAGTCATCTTACACCATTCTCATCATGGCATGAGCATATCCCTTTCGCAATGCTTCTAGTAGATATTATGAGGCCCAAAATCATTGTGGAGTTAGGAACATACTACGGTGACTCCTACTGCGCTTTCTGCCAAGCGGTTAAAGAGCTCAGTTTGGACACGCGCTGCTATGCGATTGATACTTGGGAAGGGGACCCACATACCGGTGTATTTGCACCTGAAGTTCTAAAAGACCTCCGCGCGCATCATGACCCTCTTTACGGAAGTTTCTCTACACTAATAAAGAGCACTTTTGATGAAGCCTTGCAGCATTTCGCGGATGGAACTATAGACATCTTACACATTGATGGCTACCACACTTACGGACAAGTTAAGCACGATTTTGAATCATGGCTTCCGAAAATGAGCCCTTATGGGGTGATTCTACTTCACGATACAAATGTTCGGGAGCATGACTTCGGAGTAAGGGAATTTTGGGATGAGGTCAAGTCACAATATCTTCATTTCGAGTTTCTGCATTGCCACGGCTTAGGCGTTTTGGCGGTAGGCAAAGTACACCACAAAGGACTACAATTCCTACTGGACGCAAGCGGCGAAGACACAGTGAAGATTCGAACTTTCTTCTTCCAGCTCGGAAATAGGTTGGCTTTAAGAGTTAAATCTGAAGCTAAAGACCGGGAACTGAAACTGTTAGTGAGGAAATATACAGAGCTTCAGGATGCGATACGGAGTATACAACTCAGCCCTGGGTGGAGCTTCATTCAGCTCTATAGAATTCTTCTCAATAGGTTTGCACCTCCTTTTACCCTCACGAGGCGACTGGTCGACTTCGGAACCAGCAAACTCACAAGTTTCAGCCAGTTGATTCGTCATGAGAAGCCCAGAAGAGCAGCTTCACCATAGACCAACTTTAGTGATGAACCGCGGAAAGATTTTGCCCTCAAAAGAATTTGATGGCATCACGACGAAGCACATAACGCGCCATCGTGGGCTCAAATCATACTAGTTAGCTGACACACAGAAAAAGACGCGAAAAACCGATAAAGAGACATGCTCCTATATTCGAAATATATTCGACTCCCTTCAGGCGCATATTTGTTCTATCAGTTGTTTTATGCTTAGTTCAAACCTTTCCTTGCTAAACAGTCTACTTCGTTCAATAGCTTGAACGCTTAATCTCATTCTTTCATCTTCGTTTCTTATCAAATGCCAAGATAGTTTTTGGAGTTGATCCAGAGTGGTCCACAAATATCCGTCAACGCCTGGCCTCACAATTTCAACCTGGCCTCCTCTTCCTATGACGACTGGTACACAGCCTGCCGACATGGCCTCGACGGTAGACATTCCAAAGTGTTCAAACCTTTCTGGATTTGCATTTTCGTCTTCGCCGAAGCCGGTTGCATGCCAAAAGATCTTGCTTTTCCCATATAGCGCTCTTAGTTCTTGAATTGGGGCGTTTGTATGGACGTAAACAGGGTATCCCGTAGCCTCAGTCTTCACTTTTTTGAGATATCGCTTATGAATCTCTTCCCTATGGGCGTTCCCTACTAGGTGGTATTGCCAGCCTGCCAAGCCATTATCGCACATCTTCTTGAACGTCTTTATCATCTCGACATGTTTCTTCTCGTGGTAGCCACTGAAGAACCTGCCGACGCTGATAATCATATTTTCTTTGCGAGAAGGCTTGAACGACTCCACGTCAACCGGGGGGTGGATCACAATACAATCTCTACCCCAGAATCGCTTTACCCACCTCTTGACATACTGCGAGTTTGCAACCAAGACATCATATGTGTCAACGAAGTTTACTGATAAAAGTCTCAATAGCGTCGATAAGTAGGCGTTGTGCACGCTCTCGAATAAGGAAAGCCCCTCCGTCGCTCCTACAAGGCGGCGTGGAAACATGCACATCATTATGCTTCTTCTTGCATAAGAAGGCAGGTATGTCAGGAATTCGTGATTGATAAATAGATCATATTCAGCGGTGAATCTGTCTCCGAATCGGCGGCCGAGGGCCAGCCCAACTCCCATAAGACCTTTGACTCGTTGCATGAGCTCCGTAAATACCAGAAATTTCGATTTTATTTCTTTCGACAGAACGCGTATACCCACGCCCTTAAGGTCGACATCGAAAGTTCGTTCTAACAATTCTGAAGCGATTTCATCGTAGGTTATCAGATCGACATCATGCTTATTCTTTAGAGCTTCAGCCATCACAGTAACTACTCTTTCTCCACCACCGAGGCTATGGAGGTATGGGTTGAATATGCCTATTCTCATCTTTTCACGAACCACTTCTCAATCTCGGCATGTGAAACAAGTCTATTTCTTTGTATTAAGATTCTCTTTTTTATTAGTTCTGGAAAGACTCTCAATAAATGCGCTGCGGCCAAGGATTGCATCTTAACGCGCGCTTCAAAACCTCTAGGCAGTCTTCTTTTCGCGAGCTTGCTTAATGTGTACTTGGATGTTAGAGATAACGTTAGCCCGAAGAATAACAGAAGGGCATGTGGAATCGAGCGTAGTCTAGAGTTCTTTACCAACATACATATTCTATTTCGCTCAACGTGATAGATGAAGAATGGAGACCACTCCGTGCTTGTTCCTGCGTGGACGTGATAGACTACTGATTCATGTGTGTATTTGCACTTCCACCCTCTCAATCGGCTTCTCCAGGCGAGATCCGTATCTTCATAGTAGGCGAAAAAACATCCGTCGAAGAGACCGACATCTTCAAACATCTTCTTTCTGTAAAGTGCACTAGCTCCACAAGCGCCAAAAACCTCTTCTACCCTATCATACTGACCCTTGTCGATTTCTCGGAATCCCCTATCCGCTCCAGCGATATCCTCATAAAGAATTATCCCTGTGTTGCAGATGACATCAACTCTATCTTCAAGAATTTCTCTTCCCACGGTGAACGTGAAGTTTTCGCTTCCAGTCTTCGGGAGAGTTGCATTCCTCACTTGGAGCCGATGTCCGTTTGCGTATAAGGAAAGGTTCGCAGGTGCAGCCCTTTCATGTCGCCAGCCGCCTAGTCTCAGATTTAGCCGCAGGGCATCTGCATCCTTTGGGATTGGTACTCTTACCTTTGCTTTTCCCTGAGTCCATCTAAAAGTTAGCCCAGGATAGCTCTCTCGGTCGTAGAAGCCTTCTAAGTACTCGACCGGCAGGAAGTACGGGTAGCTCCTGCCATTCTTTTGAGTCTGCACTCTAATTGATTCCAAAGCGACTCCTAGCCTTCTGTTATCCGTAGAACCTTTGTACTCGCTCGGGGTCCAAGTGTTCGAGTGGATCTCAAGGATCAAGCTTGGGAAAAAAAGAATCTTGGAAGCGCAGCTTCCGATAGAGGAATCTCCTTGCGCAACTTCAACCAGTTTTATCAGCCACTTTCTGTCTACGATCGTGTCGTTGTTCAGCAATATAAGAAACTCACCTTTAGCATGTCTAATTCCAACATTGTTTCCCTCCGCGAACCCGAGGTTTCTCTTGTTCTGAATAATTTTCACTGGCGGGAACTCAGTTCTCACAAACCCTACCGAGCCGTCAGTGGAACAATTATCGACCAAGATGACCTCATATTTCTCTTTTGGATAGTCGATTTTGCTCAGCGATTCTAGGCAGTCGAACAAGTACCTCTTCCCGTTGAAGTTCGTGACTATGACGGAAACGAATGGGAGTCCTAAAGACAAGCAGCCTCTCCTTCGGCGAAAAGCCATCATTTCCCGGAATTTCTTAGACTTAAAGACTTAGGTTGAGGCCTCTCTTAAGAGATTTGGGTTTCATGCCCGCTTGTGACGAAGTATTCGCGACTAGAAAAAGCAAGCATGTAAGCATAGTGACGTAGGTTTCGTAGACTCTTCTCGAGGCTGTCCTGTCACTATAATCACTGAATACAGAACGTAAAGATATATGTTAGCATAATCGAAATAGGTCTAATAAAGTGGGGCAGACATTGCTTGAGTATAGTGAACTCGTTAGGAATCTGACTGTCAAGGAGTTTAAGCTTAGGTATCGAAACTCCCTCTTGGGCTTTGTCTGGTCGCTTCTTAATCCATTAGCTATGATGATTATGCTCACGCTTGTTTTTTCAACATTGCTAAGATCTGGCGTAGAGAACTTCCCAGTTTTCCTGCTTACTGCTCTTTTGACTTGGCGGTTCTTCTCCGTAAGCACATCCATGTCGCTCTCGTCGATAATCGGCAACGCCCCACTAGTAACGAAGATATACTTTCCAAGATGGCTCCTAGTCCTATCAAGCAACCTAGCCAACCTAATAGGATCCTCACTGGAGTTCACCGCTCTCTTCCCACTACTAATCTTTCTCGGCATGAGAATAACATACTCGGTGCTTCTACTCCCCGTGATCTTGATCTTAGAATTCATATTGATCATCGGGGTATCCCTCATACTAGCCCCTTTGAATGTCTACTATAGAGACGTGAATCAAATATGGGATATAACGCTTCAAGCAGGCTTCTTCCTATGCCCAATCATCTATAGCATAAGCCTAATCCCTGAAAGATACATCTTCGCATACTCGCTCAACCCGATGACGCACGTCGTCGAATCGACTAGAAAGATCCTCTACTACAATACGCTGCCAACCATCGCAGACTTCGCGATCATACTGGTAAGCGGCCTACTTCTGCTACTAGCAGGCTACTTGATCTTCCGTAGACTGGAACTCAGATTCGCAGAGGAGATCTAAACATGGAAGTCATACAAGTTGAAGACCTGTGGAAGAAGTTTAAAATCCCACATGAAAGGAGAACAACTATCCTTGAAAACATAGCTGGAGCCCTCCAGATCCTAGAGGGGAAGAGATTTACATACGAAGAGTTCTGGGCTCTAAAGGCGATCAATTTCTCCGTATATCATGGTGAGTCGGTCGGCGTTATTGGAGAGAATGGGAGCGGAAAGAGCACTCTGCTGAAGATAATAGCGAACATTCTAAGACCAAATAGAGGAAGAGTCAAGGCGACAGGAAAGATTGCGCCCATACTTGAACTGGGAGTAGGCTTCCATCCTGAATTGACAGTCAAGGAGAATGCTCTGATCTATGGATCGATAATGGGCTTGAGGAACAGTGAGGTGAAGAAGCGGATGAATCCCATCCTCAAGTTCTCGGGTCTCGAAAGATTCAAGGATGCAAAATTGAAGAATCTCTCGTCTGGAATGCAGATGAGGCTGGGCTTCTCAGTTGCTATCGAGACAGATCCAGACATCTTCCTGATAGATGAGGCTTTGGCTGTTGGAGACATGGAGTTCCAGCAGAAATGCCTCAACGAATTCAAGAAGTTCAAAGCTAAGAAGAAGACGATCATTCTAGTATCCCACGCGTTAGATCTCGTGAAGGAGTTCTGCGACAAAAGTTTGTTCCTATCAAGAGGCGAAATGATAGCGTTTGGAGAGACAGAAACCGTCATGAATGAGTATGTAAGACGAGTTCAAGGCTCATAACCGCCTTCTCGCTACGGTTGACGGGATGTATGACATGACGCAGCTTCCGAAGCTCTCTGTAATCATACTGAATTATAATGGTTTAAAATGGCTTCCTAGATGCCTATCCAGCGTAGCTAGAACCGACTACCGCAACTTGGAGGTCTACTTGGTGGATAATGGAAGCGCCGACGGTTCAGTGAACTATGTTGAAGAGAATTTTCCATGGGTCAAGGTTATACCCAACGAGAAGAATTTTGGCTTCGCTGAGGGATACAATAGAACGATAGAAAAGATTGACGTGGACTATGTCGTGCTGCTAAATAACGATACGGAAGTTTTGAATCAAGACTGGCTTAAGCGTTTGATTGATGTAGCCTCTAGGGATTCTAAGATAGCAGCTGTCGCCTGTAAGATGGTCTCAATGAAGGATCGTTGGCGCCTAGACTCAGTGGGCGTAATGGGTATACCGTTCTGGCGCGGCTTCGTCGACATAGGTCGAGAGGAACGTGATCGTCGGCAATATGATTCCGAGAGTTTTGAGCCCTTTGCGTTCTGTGGAGGTGCAGCCTTGATTAAACGCCATGTCTTTTTGGAGACAGGAGGATTCGATGGAAGGTTCTTCCTGTACACCGAGGATGCTGATCTGTCTTGGAGGCTTAGGCTTCTGGGTTACCGTGTGGGCTTCGCGCCTGAGGCCAAGGTCGCCCACTATTTCTCAGGTTCAGCCGGGAGTAAGACTGTGGATGCTCAGAAGCTTTACTACTGCCATAGGAACCTTCTGCGGGCGATCCTCAAGAACTGCGGCTCGTCCCTAGGATGGGCTCTCCGAAGCTACTCTCTCTTCAGCCTAATTGCGACCCTGGGTTTCTGCATCCTCGAACCGATGAAGGCTGCAGCCATGATAAGAGCGATCTTATGGAACCTTTTCAATTTCAAGGATACTTATTGGAAAAGACTTTGGATTCAGAGAAATAGAAGGAGAGATGAAGCGGAAATATTGACCAAGATGTATCCCGGACTCAGAAGATATCAGCCACCTGAACACATCAAATTGAGGTACATCCTCAATATGCTATTCGAGGGCAGCCAGCAGGTAGTAACGTAATAGCTCGTCTTCCATTAGTCCGCCATTCTTCTCATTTCTCGCAAAAAGAAAAGCGCAAGACCTCAGTATATTTAAAAGAATATCGGGTCGCGCATGCCTACGATTATCGATGGAACAACGTACGCTGAAAAGGAGGCTATCAGGAATAATCGAGTGATTGGGCTATGCATCCTTTCCCACAAATCATCTACAGCGTAAGCAATGAAGGTCGCTAGTGGGAAAATTCCTAACTCAAAGAAACGTTCGTCAAGGTTGTGGAGCCCCGGATAAAGCTGAAAAGGCGTGTAGGCTAGAAGGAAAAGCACCGTTAGCATTATAGAAAGGAACCATGCGATCGTGATGCGCGCTCCATCGGTTACGGGACTAGCGGACATCACCTTAACTAAGCCGTAAAGGGCGAGGATCACTATGGGGATTTTCCAGCAGTGTAAGGCGAAGAATGAAGGGAAGCCGCCATACACGATTGAGATATAATCTTCATATTTTCTATAGATAAGGCAAATGAATACTGAGGCGAAAGCAAAGAAGCTTAAGAAAGCTATGGAGATTAAGATGCGGCGCCGAGCAACGAGGCTCACAAGGATGTTCTTAGCCCCCGAATATAAAGTGAGCCGCTTTCTGAGAGCATCGAAAAGGAGCAGGAAAAGCGGTGGAACAAAGAAGATTATGGGGAAGAATGCTGGATTCAATTGCGCTAAGGGCGTTTGAGCCAAGAGTTCCGCTCGCCAAATCCTATAAAGGTCTGGAATAGCAAGCTTAAGTGTGAAGCCATAAATTCCGAAGAGCAATACCGCCACGATTTTCTCTAGTCGGGCTTTAAAGCCGAACACGAGCCATGTAGCGAACACGACGATCAAGAGGGCGAGATAAGTGATCGGAGGATGGACGAAGAGTAGGGTCAACGACAACGTGATAAATGCTAATAAAAAGCGGGCTTCATTCCTTCCCCGATATTCCGTAAGCAAATAGATAAGGCATGGGAGGAGAAACAGGCCGATAAGCGTGGGGCGAGCGATCGTAGTTGAATAGGCGATCACGTCAAATTGAGCGCTTATCGCCGTCGCCAATAAGGCTAGATTGCGCGAGCCAGTCGCGCTGTATTGCATTGCAAAAAGCGGAATAACACAAATCGATCCAAAAATTAGGCTGGTTGCGACCAAAGTTTGACCATAATCGCCTGCGAAAATCGGGGACATTAAGCTTACCAATATGAATATACCTGGGCCCTGCGGAGTCCTTGACATCGGAATATTCCCTGTGACTTGATATTCCCGCATTTCCGCCAGCCAAACTAGCTCGTCTCCTCCCCGCTCGGAAAACCCTGGAATGAAATACCTATAGACAATTTTCAAGAAAATCTGATTCAGTACAAGAATGCCTACTAGTGAAAACGTTATCTTCCATCCCTGAACCCTCTTGGTTAAAGCGAAGTAGCTTAATATCGCCACTAACAGGTAGCTTGACCCCCAAGCCGCTAGCCTTAGTGGCGAGGCTGAAGGCCATATCTCATAGTAATCCAGAAGAAAAAGCCGTAGAAAAAACGGGATTAGAACAAATCCGAGGAATACTAAACGTGAATTGTTGAAATGATCATTGATCTGATGCAAATCGACTATATTTGAAGGCCGACGGCGCAAAATCTCATCCTCAATAAGACTAACCAGAATGGTAGATTTTCCATTTTATCGCCAAACGAGTAAGCATGACCTTAAGCCTCTTTAAGACCACTTATCTACATTAATAGGAGTTAAGCCTTGAGAATTTGCATCGTAAATACTTTTTTTCCTCCTTGGAGAGGCGGCGCTGAAACCTATGTTTGCAACCTAGCTAAGCAACTGGTCAAGCTTGGGCATGAGGTTAAGGTTTTTTGCGCAAGCGACCCTGAACTCCCCGGCAGTTATGTGATCGAAGGAATTAAAGTTAATAGGCTAAATGCGCTAGCTTGGGTTTATGCGGTCCCGATAACCCCTAGGCTCCCATTAGAGCTTGCGAAAGCGGAAGCTGACATTATTCACGCAAACTTCCCAAACCCATATAACGCTTCAATCGCCTCGCTCAATTCGCTACTCCGCGACATACCGTCAGTTCTAACATGGCACAATGACCTACCGCCCGTCACCCTTATAGCGAATCTCATGGTCTACATACACGATAACCTTTTGGCGCCTCTCTACCTATCCAATTTCAAGAGAATCATCTCGACATCAGAGTCATACGCAAAATCTTCAAAGCTCCTACAGAAATATCAGGATAAAGTAGCCGTAATACCGAACGGCGTCGACACCGAAAGATTCAACCCGAAGAGAGACGGAAGCAAAGTCAAATCCAAGTACAGTCTTGAAAAATCAAAGGTTATACTCTTCGTAGGAGCCTTAACAAGATGGCACCGCTACAAGGGTCTAGATGTTTTGATCAAAGCCTTCCACATAATCCAAGACCGAATAAAAGAAGCTCGATTACTCATAGTTGGTGACGGAGACCTAAAGCCGGAATACCAAACCTCATGCTCAACCATAGAGAAGAAAGTCATCTTCGCCGGAAACGTCGACGACGATGAACTACCAAACTACTATGCTGCATCAGACCTCCTAGTCCTCCCGAGCATAGACCGATCAGAAGGCTTCGGCCTAACGCTCTTAGAAGCAAACGCAACAGGAAAACCAGTAGTAGCATCAAACGTGGGCGGAATCCCAAGCGTAGTTGCGCATGGAGTGAACGGCCGACTCGTCCCGCCAAAAGACGAGAAGACTCTAACCGAAACCATAATCAACCTCATTAAGGATGAAGTTGGGCTTCATGAAATGGGCTTGGAGGGCCGCAGGATCGCTGAAGCCCACGACTGGAAGCGCATCGCTAGGAAGACGGAAGAGCTTTACAGAGAAGTTCTTGAAGATAGCTAAAAAGGAAAAACTGAAAGTGGTCTTCACGTGTCTAGAAAGGAAAGGCGACCCGAAGCGAGAAAAGAGAGCCCTCCCTCAACCTCTAGGGACGGAAGGCTCTCCAGTCTTATAACCCGATGAGTACGCTTCGGCCTTAGTCCTCTAATGAATCTACATTGTTCTGTCTTCTTGAGAGGGCTTCATCAAGCAACAATGACTAGTCAAGAGCCTCCGAGCGACTCTGCTTACAAGAAAACGTGTGATGCTTTACCTATACCGCTTGACCAAACCAGAGATCGTGAATAAGATCAATCCAGCAAAGACAGCGAAGATTCCTACCAAAAGCAGAATCGTAGAGACCAAAGCGATCCCCGTAGCTAACATCTGAACTTCAGCGTACCTGTTAATGACCCAGATCCAGCCGTAAAGCCCAGCTAGAACCAAAACGAGGCCCGGCAACCCTAGAAAGGTCATCGGATGCCTCTCCCCTACGAGCGTGAAAATCGTACCGAGGACAGAAAGCCCATGAGTAAGAGGATTATACGTGGAACCTTTAAGGCCCTTATACTTGCAGCCGACAGGAACCTCAGCCAACCTCAAGCCCTCAGACTTCATCAAGATCTCGGAGTCAACCCCGATCCCGAACTCAGTAACCTCCAAACTATGAAGAGCATCCTTCGAGTAAGCCCTAAAACCGCTCTGCGTATCAGCAACCTTAATATGCCCAGCTGCAACCGTAGCTCGATCAAGAGCAGCCCTACCGATACGTCTGTACCTCGGTACCTCACCCTCTGCAAGACTTCGAGAACCGATGACTATGTCAGCCTTCCCGCTCAAGATCAGCTCAACAAGCTTAGGAATCTCCTCAGGGTCATGCTGCCCATCAGCATCAATGGTCACAACGACTTCAGCTCCAAGCCTCTTCGCGAAGTCGAAGAGAGACCTAATCGCAGCGCCTTTACCAAGATTCCTCTCATGCCTAACCACTTCGGCACCGAGTCTCTGTGCGATCTCGCCAGTCATATCTGAAGAGCCGTCATCACATACGAGAACCTTATCCACATACCTACCTGAGCCGATAACGACTCTAGCTATCGTAGCCTCCCTATTGAAAGCCGGAACAGCGGCGACTATCAAAGCTTTAACCTCAAAATAACTATAGATTGCGTGTTCATAAAAGAAGCTTTCCTCATCGCAAATAGGAAGATCTCGAAAGGGAGTCGCGGACCTTTTAGCATTAATAATGTAATCTTTGAAACCCCAGACATGCTAGTCAAAGCATTCATCGAGACGCAGCGCCGGCAGCTCAAGCTCAACAAAAGCGTAAGAAGATCAAAATCGCAGTCAAATTGACTTCAAGATTTTCTTGAGTTCTTAACTTGCTGAGCAAGTGCACTGCTTAGGAGGATGCAAGAAAACTCTAAGATGGAATCAAGTAGTTTAGAGATCGGAGAGTATAGTTGAACAACGACAACAAAACAACCAGCACCAACAAGAACTTGAACAGAAGACAAGAACCTCCGCCTCGATGAGACGTGTGGACATCTATCGACAATGATCCAGCGATATCGACCAAGATTTGAAGCCCGAACAAAGCGAACATCTGGAATGGGAGAAGGTAGAGTAGCCGCCATTGATACCAAGAGTCCATAAGAACAGAACCAACTGAGATCAAAGCGAGCCATGAGAAGGATATTCTACTCAACGGGCTTCCAACCCTCAAAAGTCTGAACACGCCTAGGAAACCTAGAAGATACATCAAGGGGTTCCCGAAGAAGCCTCCAACATAATAAGTAATCGTGAAGACGACGACAGCCCATGCATTCCTCAAGAATGAAAGGCTCATCGAGCCTAATACCTCGTTGTAGCCCGACGATACAGCAGCTATAGCCCCCACGCTTAAAGGAAGGAGAGACGGGGCCAAGAAAACTAGGAGAACGGGCGCAGTACAGAAAACTAGCACAACGAAAGCGAAGGCGAATTCTCTCTTCAACTCGAACCTACGCGTAAAACCCAATTTCCATCTAAACAAGGCGAAAAGAAGATACGTTGAGGCGACAGCCATCACTACGCCCCAAGTCCAACCATGAGTAAACAACATGAGAAAGCCCATAACGACAGTAAGAGCGGTCCAACGGCTCTTATAGCCAGCCTCAGAACCCTTAAAGAAAGACGCGAAGAATAGCATAACCTCAGACATAGCCAACCAGTTTGGGAAGATGCCTGCGAACATGCCCACAGTCGTATGAATCGAGAAAACCGAGAGTATCGAGCCGACAGCCGCGAACCACTCATCCTTCGTCCCAAGGCGCAGAAACATGTAGCTAGACATGGCTAGAAGAACAGCCGGTAAGGCGGGCCCAATCTTGACTATAGAGAGAGCGTCAAGTCCAGTTGCCATCCTCAAGCAGAAGAGCAGAAGCAAATAGGGCGCTCTAGCCTCACCGATCAGAATCACTCTCACACTCTCCCAATCATTCATCTCAAGAAGCTTAGGGTAGTAGAAGCGAGCAGTATCAACGCCCAGCAGCCGTTTCTCATAGAAGTAAGGATAGTAGACCAAATACACGGCAAGAACAAATGAGAGAAAGAGAAGAAGCTTGGGACCAAACCTCGAGAGAGACTTGAACCAAGAAGGACACCTAGAAAACCTATCCTTCTTCGCGCCAGATTCCCCCCGATCCCAAAACACCGCAGAACCAAGTCCACGGGAGAATCTGAGAAGCACGGTCTTTAAGATCGGAATCAAGATCCAAGCGAAGAGCAGCATTAGAAGCAGGAGAGGGGTAGCGCCGTAGGCGATATTGAAGAGCTGCATCTCCACAGAAGGGAGGATCCACCTAGCGTCACTATCAAAAGGGTAGTGAGGATCAAAACTGTTGTAAACCCAAGCCAAAGAAGAACCCAACTCAATCGGGAGAAGAATAAGCAGTAAACCGACGAAGTAGATCGACAACGCCCTATTCCTACTGATCGAAAGAACGTTCTTAGAACGCCAAATGCCAATCGACAGCATCGTTAACCCTGCCAGAACAGCCAGCGCGATAGATTCTCCAACGAAACCCAAAAAGCGGAAAGCTCCAGCAATCAGTAGAATCAAGTAACCAACTGCAAAAGATCTACTGAGTTTCATCCTCAAGAAATATCCAAACAATTGGGGAAGAATCGCCAAGCAAGCTAGAGAGCCAAGCCACAGAGAGAAATCCTCCCCAGAAGAGAATATCGTGATCTCAATAACGCGCTGTTGATAAACTAAATAGTAAACAAGCTGCAGAGAGTTCGCAACGATCAATAAAGTGAAGAATGTGAAGAGAGCTCCAACCAGAAGAAAACATGAAGAAAGAATGCTGGTCACACCGACCTTCCGCTTCAGAACCAGAATCCCAGCGAGAAGACTGGCGAGAAGAAGCAAGACGAGATAGCGATAGTCGAGAGTGAAACGGGGCTGCGGCTTGATGCTTAATTGAACAAGCTCGCTAATCGAAGTCGCGTAAACCCCGTCTCCTTGAAACCTAGCCCTAACCTTGATCGAACCCCTAAGCTCGCCCGGAACCCTCCAAACATGTTTGAAAGTTCCATCCGTACCAGTAAGCGCAGATCCAAGCAAAACCCACGTACCATCACCCAAATCATACTCAAAATAGACCGTCCGATTCGAAACGCCTAGGTTCGCACTATCTTTCAACCAGCCCGATAACGTAGTAGAACTGCCTGAAGAGAATGATCTCGGATCAGCTATCAAAGTCAAGGCGGTAAAAGTCGAAGCTGAGAGAGCATTCACAGTAGCATCCTGAGACTTGAAAATCTCATACGATCCCAAGCCCTCCTCAAAACTTTCAAAGAATAATGGAAGACCGTTCTCAACAAAAATGATCGAATCGATGAACCCCTCGAATATCATGTCATTGGGGTCAGCTTCCCCGAGCCTAGAAACAGCAACAAGATTGAAACCGCCCCCGACAGCCTCAAGACCTGTCGACTCACTCGTACCAGCGGAGGTGCCATTCACATAGAATGACGCTACAGAGCCCTGGAGACGAATACTATAACCATACCACCAAGTTGGATGCCAAGCCTCCTTCACCGTAAAGACAGCCGACGACTCACCGAAAGGATAGTAGAACATGACGCTACGATCAGTAGTTAGACGGATCGAGAAACGAACAGAACCAGCACCATCGATCAGATCGAAAACGAAGAGTATACCGGCGGGAAAGGTTGAGAAGCGTGCCACTTTGACCCAAAGCTCAACTACATAATCGTTTCCATTCTTCACAGGGATACTGATCTCACGCGAAACATACCCGTAATCGGTGACAGCAGGAGTCCTAATGTAGAGAGCGCCACCGCTCGGTGCCTGAGAAAACTCCCAAACCCCGTAGACGCTATGCTGGCAAGGCGCAAGCAGTACCGAGATGAGGATCAGTAGGATCGGAAGCATCCGAATTGCGCGCGAGGAGTATGACATGTGGCCAGCCTTAACCATAACTGAATAATCAGAAACAGATTTCGACTATTAAAAATCTAGCTTCAACAAAGCATCATCATGAGAAAAGCAGTTCTAGCGAAGAACAAGGAGCAGCATGATACTCGATATGATTTGCCTTAAGAAAGCCTTGGTACGCCTCGATCTCTGTTTCACCTCACCGTCAGACAGATAGACCAGCCTGTAGCTCTCGTCATCGGATTCAAACAGCATATGAATCGCGTATCATTCCTTATCTCAAGTAGATCCTTGAGAGGCTTTCCAAGGGCAATTCGAACTCAGCCAAAATTGGATCTAAACTCACCTGAAATATTCCTGATCTCTAAATCTAGCCGCTTCTCTGCGTATTGCCAGTTCAATGTTATATACAGGTTTGTTGCGTAGATTCAGCGATACGTATCGGTGTCGAAGTTTGAGTTGCACGATATATATGGTTACGGGTGGCGCGGGCTTCATCGGGAGCCATTTGGTAGATCGACTGATGGCGGAGGGTTACACAGTCCTTGTCCTAGACAACCTGAGCAATGGCAATATAAAGAATATCCAATCACATTTGAGAGATCCCAGTTTCAGCTTCATTAGAGCGGATTTGAAGGAGAAGCGGAAACTTGAGAAAAAGCTGGACGGAGTTGACTGTGTATTTCATTTTGCAGCGAACCCGGAGGTGCGAGTTGGAGAAGTAGATCCTTTTGTTCACTTCAATGAGAATCTGGTAGCTACCTTTAATCTATTGGAGGCGATGAGGAAGAGCGAAACGGCCAGAATCATCGTCTTCGCTTCAACATCTACGGTCTACGGGGAGGCTTCGAAGCTTCCCACCCCTGAGGACTATGCGCCTATGATCCCGATATCAACCTACGGCGCATCTAAGCTCGGCTGTGAAGCCTTGATCTCCTCCTATGCGTATACATTTGGCTTAAGAGGGTTGATCCTTCGTTTAGCCAATATTGTCGGATCTAGGGCTACGCATGGCGTCATCTTAGACTTCATTGAGAAACTGAGGAGAGGCACTGGCAAGCTCGATATTCTTGGAGACGGTTCACAGAAGAAGTCATATCTTCACGTTGAAGACTGCGTCGATGCTATTCTTTGCGTGACCAAAGCGTTTCTAGGCGGCGGAAAGAGAGTCGACGTCTATAATGTAGGGTCTATTGATCAAATCGCAATTGCTAGGATTGCTGAAATCGTCGTTAGGGAGATGGGTATTCTAAATGTCAAGCTCTCCTTCACTGGCGGAGTTGATGGGGGTCGTGGATGGCTTGGGGATGTGAAGTTTATGCATCTTTCAGTCGGCAAATTAATGAAGACCGGTTGGAGGCCGAAGTACCCGAGTGAAGAGGCTCTGACCCTAGCTACAAGAGAGATTCTTAGAACGGCGGTATTATGAAAGGAATCCGGCAAAGCTCGGTCTGCGTAGTCGTCCCCACTTACAATGAAATAGGAAACTTGGAGAAACTAGTGGAGGCCGTGTTCCAGGTTTATGAGGAAAATGGGATCACAGGCAAGATTCTAATAGTTGATGATAGCTCTCCAGACGGAACCGGACAGCTTGCAGACGAGATGGCTACTAGGAATAAGAACATTCACGTTATTCATCGACCTAGAAAACTCGGACTTGGATCCGCTTACATAGAAGGGTTTTCGATGGCGACTGAGAAGTTGAGTTCTGATCTGGTGTTTGAGATCGATGCAGATCTTTCCCATGACCCTAAGCTTATCCCGAAATTCATTGCCAGGCTCGATGAGGGATTTGATGTCGTAGTAGGAAGTAGAAGAGTTGAAGGAGGGAGGGTTGTCGGATGGAGCTTCTACCGGAAGCTTGTCAGCGGAGTTGGGAACAGGCTTGCGCGTTGGCTCTGCAGTATCAATGTTCGTGATGCCACGAGTGGCTACAGAGCCTTCAAGCGTGAGGCCTTGAGAGCGATAGACTACTTAACGCTAAGATCGGAGGGATATGCGTTTCAGATAGAGACCCTATTTCGCAGCGAGAGGGTGGGTTTGAAGGTTGGGGAGATACCGATAGTGTTCGTCAATAGGAAGGCTGGGAAGTCCAAATTGGGCGTGAAAGACTGGACCAGATTCTCCCTAACCTGCGTGAGGCTACTGCTAGAGCGGATTTCGAGCTTGCATCGCGGCAAGGTAGGCTGTACTTGCAACCGGTTTTTGGAAGGTGAGGTAACAAACGTGAGATAAAGGCTGTAAGACTATTGCTTGATCTTCTACTCTGCGTAGACCTATGAAAAAGCTAATGTAGCAATAGGACCTATTCCGAGGATTGTTGGATCGTTCGGCGTCTCAGGTAGTTCGGTATGAGTGTTCGGGCTTTCAGATCGAGTCTGCAAGTTTTCATTTTCTTTTTCGTTTCAGCGATCGTTATGACCTATCCTTTGATTCTCCATTTCTTCGACGGCTTAGCTGGAACGTGGGGAACGGGGGATTCCTTGGGCTGGGCGTGCTATATCAATTGGGTGAAGAGGGCGATAGTTGATTTACACGTAGATTTTCGACATTTCAACTACGTACTTCACCCATACGGCGTTGACATGTTGAAAGAAATCAACTTCTCCATAGACCTCTTCCTAGCACTTCCAATAACAATCCTAGTTGGCCCGGTATTTGCATACAACTTCTTCTTTCTTCTTGAGCTATCACTATCGGCCTTTGCGATGTACCTTTTTGTCAAGTATCTGACGAGAAATCTGCTTGCCGCGGTATATTCCGGCTTTGCATTCGGTTTTTATCCCTACCACTTTGCTCGCGGCTTTGCAGGTCACTTCAATCTTTTCGGAACTTGGTGGATACCTCTGATGCTCTTGTATCTTCATAGGGCCATTGCAGAGAAAAAGACAAGAGACTCAGTTCTTGCCGCGCTTTTCTTCGTGCTCGCTACAATTACATCGGGCTACTACGGGGTCATGTGTGGAATTCTGATACTATGTATCGTACTGTTTTATGCGGCGCAAGCTTTTCGGAAAGTCTCGATAAGCGATCCTAGTAAACTTAGACGTGGTCTCGATATCCATCAGCTCGATCCTGCGATAAAGCTCATCATTTGTTTTATGGCATTCTGCCTTCCCTTAACCATATACCTAGACTATGTGGGACCTCCTGGTAGCCCCTACTCTATAGAATACCTAGCAATATATTCTGCCAGTCCAGAGGACTACCTGACCCCTGCCTCGATTCATCCGATGTGGCAAATGCTTGGGAAGCGACCCTTGGGTCACGGCCTTCCTTGGGAACGAGATGTATACCTCGGGATCAGTGTTACAGTTTTGGCCTACCTAGGCGTGGCCCGTTCAAGAGATAGAATGCGCTGGCTCTACCTCTTGGTTGCGATCCTTTCCTTTCTTTTATCGCTAGGACCATACCTTTGGGTCGGAGAGAGCCTGACATCCTTTCCGCTCCCGTACAAATTCATGGCCGAGTATGTGCCGCTGCTTGCAACGGCGAGAGCTCTGAACCGTTTCGGGTTGATCGTGATGCTCGCTGTTTCATTGCTTGCTGGATTCGGCTTGACATCAATCGTCAAAGGACGCTCGACAATTTGCGGACACGATAGAAGAATTTTCAGCAGAAGGAGCGCATTGACGATGTTTTTGATACTCGTAGTGGCATTCGAGTTTGCTTCGGTTCCTTTTCCCGTTCTTGAGGTGAAGAACATAGAAGGCACTGCTGCCTACCGTTGGCTTGCAACTCAGCTAGGCGACTTCGCCATAGTAGAATACCCGATCGGAGGCCTGCAGGCAGGCGCCCCGCGGCAGGGACCGGCTATGTGGGGTACAGTGATCCATGGTAAGCGTACGGTATCTGGAGGAGCAGTTTCCCCAAAACCCAAGTCGATAGAGCTTGTCGACAGGCTTAGGTTCTTTGAACCCAACTTTTCCGGGAATGTGGATCTGAATCTTTACCGTTCCCTCAATATTCAGTATGTGCTTTTTCACAAGGAAAGCTATCTCGCCATGTTCGGATTGGTCAACTGGTATCGTGCAGTAGATCTCGCGAACAGAACCGAAGGTCTCAGATTCGTCGCTGACATGGACGGAACTCTTGTATATGAAGTTATTTGATTTTGAATACTGAGAGATGGGCCAATATCTTGGTATCGACGTTGTCGCCCTAGTCTTCAGCATACCTCTATCTTCAAGCTTATCGTACATGTTCGTGCATAAGTTCCCAACCGACTTCGTGATCACCCGGACATCCGATGAAAGTTTTGAAACAAAGCCTTCTATCCCTTGAGCGTTGTTGGCCAAGTTGAACTCTTCCTGGCTCATTATGGGCGTGCGGAAGGAAAACTCTTTTTAAGAAATATCTACCTCATTAGCCACTATCGACTGAATGAGGGCTAAAACTGAAATGAAGATTCTTGAGAAAGTAATACCGGGAGACCATGAGATTACTGCTGAAGCCCTAGGAGAAGCGGCCCTCTTTAAGATGATTCTTAAAGCTGCTTTTGCGTATAGGCGCACCATGAAATATTTACTATCGAATCACGGTTTGAAGTTTCTATACAGTTTTTTGTACACGAAAACTTTCGTTCCGACTGGCGAGGGCTCAGGTGAGTTGGCTATGTACTTCCTCAGCCCGTTAATGCGCAGTTTTCCGCAGCTTGCGCCCTACCCGAAATATGTGGAGATAGAAGTCACAACCCGATGTGACAAGAGGTGTATACTGTGTGAGCATACGTATTGGAAAGAACCTTCGGTTGACCTGACATTCAGCCAGTTTGAGCATATAGTTAACCAGTTTCCGAACCTCAAGTGGGTAAATCTTACAGGAGAAGGTGATGCCTTCCTAAATAGAGATTATCTTAGAATGATTCGGTATCTAAAAGAACGGGGTGTAGCCGTATACCTTGTGGACAGTTTTAATCTAATTACTAGGAATATCGCGTTTGAACTTGTGCGAATGGGTGTAGATGGAATATACATAAGCTTTGATGCAGCGACAATGGAAACCTACGAAAAAATAAAAGTCGGTTGCAGTTATGAAAAATCACTTCAAAACATAAAGAATTTATTGGAAGCGAAAAAAGCCTTAAATTCGCCAATCCCTGAAATATGCTTCCGATACGTCATCAACAAGCTCAACGTCAATGAAATGCCTAATTTTGTGCGGCTTGTGCGTCATTTGGCCCTACGCCACGAATGGGGTGACTGGAGCAAAATCCATTTTGTTGGGCTTCTCTCTTTCCCGGAAATAGAACACCTTTATGTTCCTAAAATACCGCAATATCTCATCCAAGAAACTTTAAACGCTGCTGAAGAAAACCCCGATGGTCTTCCAGTAGTCTTTGCCCACACAGAGCCAGATAAATTTCCCAGCATCAATAAATGTCTGGCGTGGATGGAACCCTACATAATGATAGGCGGCTACGTTCTTCCATGCTGCGCCGTGCTGATGAGCAATAAGAGGCCGTGGCTTCGGAAGCATGCGCTTGGAAATCTCTTCAATAGAGATTTCAGAGATATTTGGAATGACACCCGTTATCGACTTTTCCGTCACATTGTGAATAAGTCAGCTGGTCCTGTTCCTCTTCTATGTAAAGGCTGCCGTGGCTATGACACAAGGGAAAGGGAAAAGCTCTTCGGGGTCGATTCACGCCTTTGAAGATCCTAATCGTGCATTCTCACATGGATCTGCTCGGTGGAGCGGAAACAGTAGTCATCGAGTTAGCGCGATACTTGGAACAGAAGGGAATCAAGAACACTATCCTAACACTTTCCTCGGCGCCGCATAAGGAATATGAGAATCTAAATATAATTACACCTCCTAGTGACTATTTAGTTAAATACAGGTTAAGAGGCGAAAGGTTTTCCGATCTATTGGAAATCCTTAGATGCGCAAAGACTCTTGAAAATCTAGTTTCCTCTTATATTGATGATTTTGATGTGGTTAACCCGCATAATTTTCCTGCTGTGTGGGCGATTCCCCCCACCGGAAAGCGAGTAGTTTGGATGTGCAATGAGATTCCGGACATCTGGCATAGTTTAAATCCTTCCTTAACAGTTAGGGCAATGGTTGGTTTTGGGCGGCTATGCGACAGATGGATTGTTAATCGAAGGGCGGATAGAGCTGTAGTTTCTGACAGAAAAAACGCTTTACTCTTTCAAAAACGTTATGGTTGGTATCCCGAAATAGTACCATACGGAATTGCAGGGTCATTCTTTGCTCAAAAGCCCACAGAGAGGGAGAAGGAAGAAGTTAGAAATAGGTACGAATTTGAATATGATGGATTCTACGTAATACATGTTGGAATGATCTCTCCGTCTAAAAATCAGTTTGAAACCATTAGAGCAGTTGAGAAACTTAGGGAAAAAGTTCCGAAAATTAAGGCTATTCTTGTAGGTCACAAGGAGAAGAATAGTTATGCTCTATTTCTAGAAAGATATATAGAAAAGAAAAAAATAGGTGACCACATCATCTTTATAGGGCATAAAAACAGAGAGGAACTTCGAACTCTTTATAATGTGTCTCACGTAGCGGTTTCTCCAGTCAAAGGTCAGGGCTCATGGCTTAGTCCATTTGAAGCGCTGGCAACAGGAAAGCCTGTGATAGTTTCTCCGGAATTGTCATGTTCGACATTGATAAGAGAGAACAGTATCGGAGTTGTAACTGATTCGTTAGAGAATGCCTTACTAGATGTCTATGAGCGGTACGGCTATTTTTTAGGTAAGGCTTATGAAGGACGAAGATTCGTGCTCGAAAATCTTACATGGAAGCGTTTCTGCGAAAAATTCTTAGAAATTCTATTGGGACGCGTAACCTCAACACCTTAAAGTCTACAAATGAAGCTAAAAATCGATTATCTACTTTCAGACTGAAGAGTGGAACTCGAGTGGTTTCCAGTTCTTGGAGAGGATATAATTATGCAAATCTCATCTTGTCGGATAAAATCGCTTACATCAGCTTCCACCTTTCGTCGTTCGTATTGGCATGGTACGATTGTTCTCAAGCGAAGAGACGCGAGCATAGTTTTTGCAGTCGCATACAGCTTCAATCACTATGCCTTCGCAATAGATTTCTATGCAGATGCCTTGCGATTGGACGTAAAGACTCCGGTATATAGACACCCAATTTGGCGATTATGCCTCTCGGTTTACGAAATCTTTTTCCAACCGACTCAACTTGTTCCCCCACGACTTGTGGATGAAGCGTTCCTAGGTTATGCCTTTCGGCTAGAAGTATGTGCCTAATCCTTGAAGGATTAAAACCCATCACCCGCGCCAAGACGGCGTCTGTCGACACAGGATTACGCCCGCATATGAATACTCCAAGTTCTCTTACTCTGCCCCTAGTAGACCCCTCCATCCCAGTCATTCCGTCGACAATACAAAGATCAGGTCGTATGATCTTGTTGACATCCACAATGATTTTATCAATTTGCCTGTGATACATGTTCTTATTTTTTGCCGGAAGACAGCCGAACTGGTTTTTTAGTATACCTGTAATTGTAGTCAATTCATGAACCTTTGCTCTTGCCACCGAAATGAAAAATTTTTCCTGAAGTAAAATCTTAGGTATCCTTAACTCTCTGAACCATAATCCATTGCATGCAATAGCCTCTGTGGGCTCTTTGCTCAAATTCACGATAGAAACGTCATATCCTTGTGCACGGTACTCATCCTGTAGTTGGAGGTATCCAGAATTCTCGAATGCCCTGTCTATGTTCTTTCCTTCGCTATCTGATTCCACTATGCTAATCGTGAAATCTTTGTTTCGTTTGAAGACCTCGTCTACGATTGCGTCAACTAGTTCAACACTAACATTTGCATTCTTCAGCGCTGTCGATTCTACACAAATATTTGGCTTGATGAGAATTGTGCTATTTGAAATATTCAAGTGGCCCATTAAGTTTAGACCGCTCCTAATGGACTCATCAATGCTATCATAGAACTTGACTATCGAAACCACGTCCATTTTTACTCACCATTAACAGTTTTACGGAACGACTTAGGAAAGTCTGAGAAAGTGAGATTTCAACTTATCTTCACAAGGGCATAGAGTTATGGTAGGGACTGGGTAGAATACCAAATCCAAGAACTCGCTAGGAGATCTTTCTTTTCCTTGTCCGATCTCCTCCTTGTTGACTTTCCTAACGTCCTCTCGTAGTCATAAATGTGCACGATCTCTGTAATCATGTCGGCTATCCTCTTAGGGTACGCGGGATCCGGGGGCTCCCAAGCGCCGACGACCGAGAGACCAGCGGTGGGCACCTCTTTGGTAACGTGAGCCATAGCCTCGACCTTGTACATGAACCCTCTTGTGAGGACGGGGCATGTCGACAAGGAGTATTGTGGGGCGTTCGAGAGGCTGGGAAGCGAGTCGAGCATACTTCCGCGGGTCAACTTGATAATGGCAGATTACGTGAATCTCATCGCCCCAAAGACCGTACCATTCAAGACGTTCTTTTGACGTCCTCGAAATAATGTCGAAAGCATAAAGCTTTCTTATGAAAAAGTCGAACACCTTGGACTTCCATAGAAAGACTAGCCTCAGCGTCCACGAGGGAACCAACCTTCGAATCCGCGGCGGCAATACTTCCCTAGACAGGCACTTGTAGCAATCCGGACCGTGAAAACTCTCACAATCACCATTGCAGGGTTTCTTGAGGAGAAATATGGGGCAGACAGTCCGATAGTCTAGGACAGTCAGCGGAGTCGGGATCTTAAGGATCTTCGCTGCAATCAATACTGGAAAGAAGAATATCTTACCGTGAAAACGTACTACATTTGCTTGTGTCTTCCTCAGAACGGCAAATGCTTGGAATAATGAGACAATATTGAAAGGAAATAGCTTCATGAAATTGCTGGTTCTCGACTCTGTGCCGGCACTGCCCACCTCAAGAAGTTATCCACAGACGTGGTCCTCTCGAATCTGACTGTCCTAATTGCCGTTCCATGTCCATTAAGCCGTAGCATTTGACACAGCCGCAGGCAAACCTGCTCCAGTCTCTGTGGATTCCGGGTACAGAATCGTATACAAGGCAGACTTTCATCTGCAATCGATCGCCAATGAAATTGGTGAAGATGGATAAGACAGCAAGATCTAGCGCGAAGTTGACGAGGAGAGAAAGAAAGATTTCGCCTCTTCAAGGTCCTCCTCTGAGTTAATGTTGAAGTACCTATCACAGATGAAGAAAGACTTCACGATTTTTCCTTCATCGATTGCACATTGTATCAGGTCTGGGAGCTCTTTCTCCTTTCTCTGCTGGTTAATAGGCGTCTGGGGAATGTAGGAGAAGATTTCATTCTTAAAGATGCAGTTCCCTGTTCCCATCAAATCGTTCATGGGTTTTCTAGGTTTCTCTATCAGCCTAAATATCCTGTTCTGCTCGTCCTGTATGAGATTGTAGGTCTTGCTGATTCTAACTCTATCTTTCTCTATCACAATCCCACATATTCCAAACAGGTTCTCATTCTTGAACTTCTCGCTCATCAGTCGATGCTTTGGATTGACCAATATTTCGTCCCCCAGAAGCAACATGAAGTCGTCCTTCCCTATGGCATCCTCGCTAGACTCAATAGCGTGTACAAGGCCCTGCGGATCGTATTGGATCACATACTTGACCGGTTTTCCTTTGTACAGGTTTCCGTACGCGTTTATAATATCTTCCGCTCCGTGTCCAACAACTATTACGATTTCACCGACATCCGTCACTGACGCACAGTCAAGACCGTACTCGATCACTGGTTTACCGTTCAACCTTAGCATACACTTATTCTGTGAGCTAGTCTTTTCTCCAAGTCGTCTGCCCCGCCCAGCCGCTAAAATCAAAGCCTTTAACAAAGATTTCTCCTCTACAATTCTATATAATCCCAAAACTTCAGCGAGCGTGGAACATGTTCCTATTCTGCTGTATCCACTGAATTAACTTCAAGATCCCTTCCTCAACAGAGACTTTCGGCTCCCAGTTGAGTTCCCGCTTCGCCTTCGAAATGTCACATACAAAGTATCGTAGGTCGCCTAATCTATCCGGTCCATACCTGACCATTGGCCTCCTCCTCGCTATTTGCTCTATAAGCTTGAGGCACTCTATAAGGGATATCGAACGATGCGAACCTCCTCCTATGTTATACACTCCCTGTCTTCTTGACGCGTAGAAGGCGTCGAACGCTTCGGCGACATCCGAAGCGTAAAGGATGTCTCTAACCTGCTTTCCACTCCCGTAGATTGTGATGGGCATTCCCAAAATGGTTCGTATAGCGAAGTTCGCGACCCAGCCATGGTCCTCCCCGCCGAACTGTCGCGGGCCGTAGAGCCCCGTCAGACGGAAGCTTGCAGCTTCTAGTCCGTAAGTGTCTATGAAGGTTTGCACGTAGAGTTCGGCGGACCTTTTTGATGCATGAAGCGGAGTGACAGTTCCTTCGAGCGTCGGGTGTTGTTCGTCTATCGCTTGAGGATCACGCGTGTATCTAGTCTCTTCCTCTCTAAGCGTTTCGTTGATCTTATTCCCGTAAACATGAATGGTTGAGCAGTATACTACAGGAATGTCGAATTTCCTCGCAACATCTAAGACGTTAAAGGTTCCGAGAACGTTGGTTGAGATGTCCAATTCTGGGTTCTCTATGCTGATAGTCATAGCAGGCTGGGCTGCTGTATGAACTATATAGTCGCAATCATTTGCCGCCTCCATAAGTTCATCGCGATTGCGGATATCTCCCTTAACAGAAATTATATTCAATTTCTTCAGAAAGTCCAGATTGTACGTTCTAGCGGCATCCGCAGCATATCCAGTTCGCAAAAGCTCATGTTTCGTCAGACTATCGAAGGAAACTACTTGAGCCCCCTTAGCAGCATAATATTCGCAGACATGAGAACCAATAAAACCGCATCCACCTGTAACCATAACTTTCAAAACTCACTCATACCTCTCTTTTGCATAGTTAGGTAATTCGATTCATAAGATTTTTGGGTCTACTTAATGGCGGGTTAGATGTGCTGTGAGCGTTAGTGGAATCTCAAGGATTCAAATCGGCCCGGACTAGTTCTGCGAAGACTAGAATAATAGTGGAAGCAAAATGCTTCCGCTATGCCATGTTCGAAACAGAAGGGCTCGTGTACGCGGAGAGCTGATAAGACATAGAATCAAGTGAGACTTGTGAAATGCTTGGATGAAGAGATGAGTCGCATCTTAACTTGAACTCACCAAGACAGCGGATTGCCAAAATGACGCCTAACTCTTTATGCCCATGCCGGGCGTTGGACTTTTGCTCCGCAAGCCTACTTGTCTCAGAGACTATGATATTGACCGGTTCACGGATGATAAGAAGCTTGTAGCTTGGGCCGGGCTTGCTCCCGGAACACGCCGAAGCACCGAAAAAACCGCGCGGACCGAAATCACAAAGACAGGAAATAAGCGGATAAGCTGGGTTGTAACTCAAGTCGCTCAAACAGCAAGGCTGCACCACGGGCGACTCAGTCGCTTCCATTAGAGATACTCTGCAAGAAAGACCCGTCAGAAAGCGATAGTTGCTGTGGCGCGTGAGATGCTCCGCGTCATATACTTCATGTTAAAGAACGATGAACCGTACCGGGAAGAGAACAAGGCCTTGACCGAGCGAAAGCCTAGACTTCTTCGAGAAATAATGGTTGAGACGTAGGCAGAACAGAGAGACCATCTAGGCGGAGAAGACTCACCATTTCCCATAGGATGGTTTGCGTATCTGACAGATATGATGGATACATGCTAGCAAGACGACGCTAGGATACTGGTGTAATCGAAGCGTACAAGGAACCCAGGCGAGATTTCCAAACCGCGAATCGTCAAAATAGAGCTCCTCCAAGACGTGGAACAGGTTACGATCTTGATAAACGAAAGACTGAAACACAGAACCCTCTAAATCTTCGATTGAGGAGGCGCTAAACGACGAAAGTAATCTTCCTGGGAACCGGAGTCTCCATAATCAAAAGGAAGAGACGATCGCCCGGACTTTTGATCGAAACGGAACAAGCTCACCGACTTCTATTTGACTGCGGACCGGGAACGGCCCAGACGCTTGAGGCGACAGGACACAAAATCTCAAGACTCGATAATATTTTCCTGACGCATCTCCACGCAGATCACGCTCTCGATTATGTGACAATAGTAAACGACAGGGCCTTCACCACGCGGGCTCCTCTACATGTCTACGGCCCTGAAGGACTTGAGAGACATACGAGAACGCTCTTCAATGAGGTCTTTCCAGACTTGGGCGGAACGCTCAGATGCTTCGACTACCTGACCGCCGAAGATGTGAAGCAAGGACTTGTAGCAGAGAAAGACGATTGGAAAGTCAGTTGCGCCTCAGTCAAACACGCTGGTGGAGTCTCGTACAGAATCGACTCTAAGGGCAAGTCGCTGCTCTACTCTGGAGACACAAGCCCATGCCAAAGCCTTGTGAAACTGGGAAGAGAGGTGGATTTAGCCGTCATAGAATGCTCCTTTCCAGATTCAGCATCGCTCAGAGGCGAACACTTATGTCCGCTACTTGCTGGGAAACTAGTGTCAAAGATGAAGGCGAAAAAAGTCATTCTCACCCACTTGTATCCAGAATGCGAAGGCAGAGAAGAGAAGATGCTCAGACAAGCAAGAAGACACTTTGCCGGAGAGATTCTGGTAGCAGAAGACGGAATGAGAATCAAGATCTGACTCTCCGTTCGAATCGTTTTGAAAATACATGTTTTCGATTCTGATACCGTTCTTCGTTTCGCAGCTTTAGCTTTTGCATATCCGGTCTCTTAACTAAATATGGACCCATCGATCAGCAGCCTGAAACGGACAACTGTTTTTTAAACTGATGACTACAGTTGTTATAGAAACCAAGTTGGGAGAGGAGAAGTGAGAAAACGCATGTTTGACATCTACTTCTGGGGCCCTATAGCATTGATAATCGTTATCGGAACGATCGGCGGTCTATTGTTCAAGTATGGAACGAACGCTTTTGGTTCGATCTCGCTTGAACGCATGTTGGAGATTCAATTTTCGTTGAAAACCTATCTCTACTTGGGGATCATGTTGATGGGCGTGTTTCTGATAGTATTCAGCGGCTACAGCCTGAGAAACGAGTTCTTCGCCATGAGATTCCTCTTCTCACCTTTGATCTTCAGCGCTCTTGTAGCTTTGTTCGTCTCTCGCCTTTTGATCGGCGTTCCATTGTCCGTGACTGGGCTGGGAAGATTCACGATGATTCTAATGACGTTGAGCGCCGTTGCCACAGTGATCGCGAGCGCCATAGTCTTTAAGGAGAGCTATCCTCCTCGAGTTGCTTTGGGTATAGTGCTCGGCTTAGCCGCGATCGCCTTGATAGGCGAAGCATAGGATAAGAAGCTGGCCATTGAAGGTATCTACGTCGGTTGATTCTAGCAGCTCTTCAGATACAATCGTCCTAGCGAGGCGCCTCGAAGTAAACGGCGAAGCCATCACGAGCAACGATGCCCATAGCATCATGAATGAACTGTTTCAGGATAGCTTCTCCATCTCGGTGAAACCTTCATAGTTCATCCAACTATCTCCGACGACCCAAGTCATTTAGTTCCATTTTCCTTCTGCCGTCGAGCGTAATGGATTCAAAAGAGATATTAGGCTACTGCCGTGAACTGAGTGATAAGGTAAGGGCGATCAAGTTCTATGTTGAATAAAGCGATGTTGCCAGCTGCTGGGCTTGGAACTAGGCTTCTGCCTGCAACCAAGGAACAACCGAAAGAGATGCTGCCGATCTTCAGCCTAGGCGAAGACAATGAAAGTCAACTCAAACCCTTATTGCAGTTGATCTTCGAGCAGCTCTACGACATAGGTTTACGCCGATTCTGCTTTGTCATAGGAAGAGGGAAAAGAGCGATCGAGGACCATTTCACCCAAGACTACGGCTTCACAGATAGTTTAAGAAATAGAAACAAGTTTGCTTCAGTCCGAGACCTCGAACGATTCTACAGAAGGTTGGACGACTCCACAATAGTCTGGTTGAACCAGCCTGAACCTAAAGGATTCGGTGAAGCTGTTCTTAGAGGCCGATCATTCATAGGCCGAGACGAATTTCTTACTCACGCAGGGGACACCTACGTTATGTCAAAAGGCGGAGCTCACCTTAAACGCCTAATCGAAGCGCATAGTAGACTTAACTCAGAAGCTACATTCCTTGTCGAAGAAATGGAAGATCCTAGAAAATATGGAGTAATCAAGGGCGAAGCGATAGAAACAGAACTCTACCGAGTCAAGAGCATAGAGGAGAAACCTGAGAGACCTCCATCGAAACTTGCAGTAGTGCCGATCTATGCATTCACCCCGAAAATCTTCGAAGAACTAGAAAGGACGAAACCTGGAAAAGACGGGGAAATCCAATTGACAGACGCGATTCAATCCCTAGTAACCCGTCACCGAAAAGTCTACGCCGTCCAACTGAAACCGGGTGAAGTGAAAATCGACATAGGAAACCCAGAAACCTACTGGCAGGCTCTAGAAATGGCCCACAAACGAACTCTAACGAAATAGCCACACTGCTCTCCAGTCTAAACAGCGGTGAAAAAATCGCTGAAACTAGGAATATCAACAACAAGGAGCACCCTCATGATCTCCAGAAGCTTCAGCATCCAAGAGGAACTCCGGGGAAATTCTTGGGGTTGAGAGGATCAAGTTAGTATGTAGAATAACCGCTGAACGAGGTATTGAAAATCTCAGAGCCTTTCAGAGGAAGCTCGCCGAGGTTGAGAAGACTATCATAGAGAACATTTACGGCTCGAACGAAGATTTTTCAGCAACGGGCGTAGTAGATAATGAGTTGAAAGAGATCAAAAAGATTCTTCTTACTACTTCTGGATCTAGGATACGCCAAGCTCAATCGTTCAACGTCTAGTTCGCCGCATCTCGTGTAGACCTTCACGAACTCCTAGGGGACTGACCTTCAACTCGTGCCTAGCCTTATTCACAGATAAGGATGAATCTCTAGGTCTTTTAGCTACCCAGGCCTTAAGGTCCTCCATCTTCACAGGCGTTATGAGGGAGCGATCCAATCCAAAAATTTCAGCTGTCTCCATCGCGAAGCGATATCGGCTTATCCTCTCGCTTCCAGCTATATGGTACATCCCAGTCGCATCCATCCTCACAATTTTTAGAATTGTTTCAGCGAGATTATCAGCGAGCGTAGGAGAATTATAGTGATCCTCGACTACGCTTATCCTCTTACCGTTCTCAAGAGAGTCTACGACCCATGTAGCGAAGTTCAATTTTATTGAATGCCAACCATACAAGACGCTCGTCCTTGCAATAATGAAGTCTTCACAAAGCTCTTTGACAAATCTCTCACCTTCAAGCTTCGTAAGCCCGTAATAATTAACGGGATTCGCCTCGTCCTCCTCGCTATAGAGCTCCTTCTCACCGTCGAAAACATAATCAGTGGAGACGTAGACCAGCTTCACGCCGATCTTCCCGCAAACTGCGGCGATATTCCTCGTCCCCTCAGCGTTGACTGACCAAGCTGACTCTCTATTAATCTCGCACTTATCCACATTCGTCTCGGCAGCCGCATGCACAACCAACTCAGGCTTAACTTCAGTCAATACTCTAGCAACCTCGCTTCCATCAACGATATCCATCTTTACCGAATCGGGATGGATTCGGTGGGCTCTATGAGTCGGAATAACCTCATACCCTTCCGAAAGCGCTTCAACCAACTTACTTCCTAAAAGGCCTGCAGCTCCTGTGATAAGGGCCTTCTCCAAGCAAACCGCCATCCTAATGCAGAAATATAGTTAATTCATATTAAACTGTAGACCGATATCAATAAGATAAGACTACTTAGCGGTGGGAGATGCGTTAGATGCAGAAGCTTATCCAAGGCGTTGAGCTGAAGCAACTGAAGAAGAACGTGGATGAAAGAGGATACCTATGTGAGCTCCTGAGGAAGGACTGGAGCATCTTTAAGGAGTTCGCTATGGCATACTTCTCAATAACATTTCCAGGCATAGTTAGAGCATGGCATAGGCATCCTCGAAGCAAACAGGAAGACTACATGTGCGTGATTCAGGGGACCGCGAAGATAGCTGTCTACGACGATAGAGAAGGATCGTCCACCAAAGGGTTGATAAATGAATTCATCATAGGCGAGGACAACCTCACTCTATTAAAGATCCCAGGCGAATGCTGGCACGGCTTCAAGGCCCTAGGTGTGAAGCCCGTAATCCTGATAAACTTTCCAACAAAGCTGTACGACTATGAGAATCCTGATGAAGAGAGGCTAGCCGCAGACACAGACAAGATATCGTACGACTGGAAGTTGACACCTGGGCTCAAGCATGGCTGAAGCATCTAGTTTCTATGGGGGCTCGGCGAGATGAAGCTTCTGGTGACAGGCGGAATGGGATTCATCGGAAGCAACTTCATAAGATACATACTCTCCACCCGCAAGGACGTTGAGGTCACAAATCTCGACAACATCTCCATAGGCTCTAATCCAGCCAATCTGAAGGAATTAAAGAAAGACCGCAGATACAACTTCGTTAAAGGAAGTATTGCGGACCTTAAACTGGTATCCGAGCTCATTAAGAAAGTTGACGCCGTCGTAAACTGCGCCGCTCAAACACATGTGGATAGAAGCATAGCCAACCCCGCCCCCTTCATGGAAAGCAACACCATAGGAACCTATAGTATTCTTGAGGCAGCGCGGAGAAGCAATCCAGCAACCAAAATAGTCCATGTATCAACGGACGAGATCTATGGCGATATTCCTCAAGGCTCATTCAATGAAGACGATAAGCTTAAACCTTCGAATCCCTATGCGGCCAGCAAGTCAGCCGCCGATATGTTCGTTTTAGCCTATCACAGATCCTATGGGCTTAAGGTAACAGTATCGAGATGCACAAACAACTTCGGCCCATATCAACACCCGGAGAAGCTTATACCCAAAACAATCATTAGAGCATATCTAAATCTTCCGTTGCCGGTTTACGGGAAGGGAAATCAGGTTAGGGATTGGATCTACGTCAAAGACCACTGCGACGCATTAGCGCAAATCATGGAGAAAGGTAAACCTGGCGAAATCTACAACATATCCGTTGGAAACGAGATGCCCAACCTCAAAGTTGTCGAGTCTATCCTGAACTTGATGGAGAAACCAAAAAGCCTAATCGAATTCGTCGATGACAGACCGGGCCACGATGTCCGCTACAGCTTAGATTCCACGAAGATCCGAAGGCAAATAGGATGGAAACCCAAGCACAACTTCAAAGAAGCTTTGGAAAACACTGTGCGCTGGTACACAAGTAACGAATGGTGGTGGAAGCCTCTGGCCACGCATAAGATACTCCATTCAACGCCATGGAAGCTGAAATGGTGAAAATGGATGAAAGGACATTTACTGACGGGGAATAGTTGGAACATGTGATGAGCGCAGTATGAAAGAGTTCATCGAAGATGTTTTAAGTGCATACAGAAAGAAAGATTTCTCACGCCGAGGAGATGGCAGACATCGTCAAGGTCAGGGACAACCAAGCACTCTTCGGCCATTATTGCCACGAGATGCTAGCCCTTCTCGCGAAAACTGGCAAAGGAGTCGAAAGTCAGGCTTTTAAACATTGAAGCCCTATCCCAATATGATATTTATGAAAGGGCTCCTGTTGGCTGGTGGGCATGGGACTAGGCTTAGGCCGTTGACCTTCACCGGCAACAAACACATGCTCCCAATCGCGAACAAACCGATGATCTTGTACGGGCTTGAGCACTTGATCAATGCGGGCGTAAAGGAGATAGGCGTGATACTAGGGCCGGTCAACGAAGATGTAAGAGCGCTTCTTGGAGACGGCTCCAGGTTTGGGGTAAAGATCACATATATCGATCAGCCCGACCCTAGAGGGCTTGCTCACGCCATAGCCATATCCCATAATTTCCTGAGAGACGAGCCTTTCGCGATGTATCTCGGTGACAATATGCTTAAGCAAGGAGCTGTACCTCTAGTCGATATGTTCGAGAAGCATGGAAGCGACTGCGTCATCGGCGTCGCCAAGGTCAAAGACCCTAGCAGGTACGGTGTTGTAGTTTTCGATGAGGCCAGAAGAATAAAGAAGCTTGTAGAGAAGCCTAAACAGCCGCTAAGCGACTGGGCTCTGATAGGCGTCTACATCTTCAACCGCAAGATATTCGAAGCGATCGAGAAGATCAAGCCCTCGTGGCGTGGAGAGCTAGAGATTACGGACGCCATACAAGTCCTCATGGACAGAGGGGGTAAGGTTGATGTTCAATTCGTTCAAGGATGGTGGAAGGACACGGGGAGACCTGAAGACCTTCTAGAGGCAAATCAACTCGTCCTCCAAGAGCTCCAGCCTATAAATGAAGGTATAATACAGGATGGCGCAAGCCTACTTGGGAACATCAGAATAAGCAAAGAAACAAAGATCCATAATGGAACAACGATTAGAGGTCCAGCGATCGTAGGCAAACACTGCGAGATAGGTCCTAACGCATACATAGGACCGTACACATCGATAGGTAACGATGTAACTATTAGAAATAGCGAGGTTGAAAACTCGATAGTGATGGAAGGCGCCTACATAGACTGCGGCAAACGGATAATCAACAGCCTAATCGGAACAAGAGCGAAGGTCATCAGCACTGAAGATAGTCTTCCGAAAGGTCTCAAACTAGTTCTCGGAGACATGACGTACGTAAACATATGAGAACCCAAAGTCACCTCAAAGGGGAGCTTGGCCGAATTAGCGAAATGGTAAGACCTCGCGGATGCACGAGATTCTACACGGCTAGCGTGCGATAGAAAGAAACTTGCCTCTCTTGGAATAAGGTACAAACGGCCTTGGTGAGGAGGCCTCTGCACATCGCGGCAAGAAGGAGTCATGCAACTCTTGGAGTTAGGAATCTCCACTACTAACCACAGTTTGCTCGACCTTCAGAAGCTGAACAAGAAAAATGAAGTCGACTTCCTCGAGCTAGGCATCTCGACTATGACAGATGCCGAAAAAATGCTTGATCAACTTGGGAGATCAACCTTCAGAACAATCCATTGTCTCCCTTTCCTGAAGAATTCAGAAAGAAACTTTATGTTAAATCCCTGCAGGCGACCGATAGAAGCAGCAGAGATGGCCACGAGAATGATATATCGAGCGAAAGCTATCGGATTGAGCTATCAACTCTACAGCGTCCACGCTGGACTCTTAGGAGAAATTCCCGGCCCGAAAGAATTCAAGGTAACAGATAGAATAGGAGTTGAAGAAGGAATGGAGAATCTCAAGATCTTCCGTAAAGAGCTTGCTGAGACTGAAAAGATCGTCGTCGAGAACATCTACGGCTGGAACAAAGAGTCTCAAGCACTAGGTATGACATATAACGAGCTGAAAGAGATGAACGAGATCTTTCCACTCCTCCTCGACCTAGGACACGCAGCAGTCAACTATGAACTCTTCCTCAAGAGGAGACTGGACGAGCTCGATATAGACAGTTTGGACATCAAAGAGATACACATAAGCTTCCTCAAACCCGGAGGTCCGCCGCCATGGGATCATTGCAGCTATCTCAAAAACAAAGTGAATCAACGAATAATCAGAAAGCTAGAGGAAGCGCTTGAAACAAGAACGCAAATCCTAGTCGTCCTGGAAATAGATGCGCCATACGAAGCTGTAGCCGAGAATATCAAGCTTCTGAGAGACCGGCTCGGATGAGAGCTACGAGTGCGAGAAGGGGTATTTGATATCGCTAAAAACCTTGGTGTCTTCAATTCGAGCACCCTCATTCGCGATATCTGTTAGATACGCCCTTCCACCAGCGTCTTCAATCGACTTCGCAACCTTCGATTGATCCTCAGGGTTCGTGAAGGCTACTATGCACCCTCCACCCCCGGCGCCTGTAAGCTTTGCACCCAAGGCCCCAGCCTTCAAAGCGGCATAGATCAACTCTTCAATCTCGAAGGTTGAGACGCGAAGATACTCTCTCAGAAGCCTCTGGTTCTCATTCATATATCCGCCTATTCCTTGAGGGCTCCAACCGGGTTTTTTGAGTTCAAGCCAAACCTCATTCACAAGACCGATGATCTTTCCAACGCCCTCAAGCATGTCCGGATCCTTCTCCCTCACCTTCCTACCAAGCCAATGGAGAACCCGGCTAGCCTTCCTAGGAACACCACTATCACCTATAACGATGGGGAAGGGCTTCTTCAACTCCAAACGCTCTATCCTCCTCGGAGGCTCAGTGGAACAATCGATATAGCATAGGCTGCCTTGCGCTGATGAATGCGGGTCCATCTGGCCGCAACCTGTCTTAATCTCTTTAGCCTCAGCCACATACGCGATATTCCCAAGCTCAACAGAATCCAAGTTGAACCCGCAAGCAAGACTCACCGCATGAGCCACAGAGACGCAGAGGGCCGCGGAAGAAGATAGACCTGTTCCAACTGGAATAGTCGTCTTCAACTCAATATCCATACCATGAAGGCTGTATTCCATCTTCCTGAAGGTGTTGACGACAGCTCGAACATAGTCCAAGTCTCCGCCTTGATAGGTGAGAGGATCCTTCAAGCCATACCTATCTTCAACGTTATAAGGCTCATAAGACCTCACAGAAACCTCATCACCGGCCCTCAACCTAACCTTAGCGTAACTTCTAAAAGCTTCAGTCGCATAAGGTATGACCGGGCCCCAATTCCAGTCCATATGTTCTTTGGGTGAAGCTTGCTGTTAAGCTGAACCTCACACTCCAAAAAGACAAGCACGGCCCGGAGCTGAGGTAACTACAACCTCCAAGACACCATCCAACCCATTATAGTCCATTATAGTCAACATCCAGATTAGAAAACGGTTTCGATAAGCCAAGCAAGACGATACACCGAGGCGCCTCTTCATTCAAAGAATCACTTGACCAATCTCAAGCCGCATCGAACGAAAAATGCCTTAGCAAGGACTCAGAAATAGTGAAGGCCATAGCTGAACTTGCGGAGATGAGAGACTTGGCAGGCTATGGATTCGAGCAGGGAATCGGAGCTGAATACTCCAAAGACTACGCGCCTGAGGTCTCCGAAAGAGAGAATGATGTGCATGAAGCTTGCCTCAAAACTTCCAAGAGAAGCGTTCAAGAGTTGGCAAGACAAGTTCTCTAGGCAAGTGCGCTTTAGCTTGGGTGATACTATCTTACAAGCGACCTTACGCGCATGCGATAGACTTTCAAGAATTGTGAAGCAATATCTTGCTTCAAGGACTTGAATCCTCCAATCATCTTTCTTTTTGTTTCATTCCGCCAATGAGTAATGCGGTAGATTTTTAAATGCAATCAGCTTCGATAGTGCTGAAGAATATCCGGATGGGATAGCATATCAACAGGGGTCATTTAACCATCATATTGGGAGCTCTCGGAATTCTTTTCGTAGACTTAATTCTGGAGATTGAGCTCTTTCCTTTCTTCTACAGAGGACTGCCTGTGCCTTTCGGAGAAACAGCCAAACCTATCGGAGCTGCGTTGGTCCCAGCTACCTTCTTCAACGTTTTGCTGATCGCAGCCAACATATTTTGCTTCGCATACATACTTCACAAGGCCGGTTTCAACCTTGGGCTACTTCCCAAGACAAGGAACGATTGGCTGGACGTTCTAGCGTTCCTAATCTTCTTGATATCTGGAATGGTAATGTGGTATGTCCCATTTTTCTTGCTAACTTTTCTAATTTCAGGCGTGCTTCTGGTCGCAGGCCAATTTTCATGACGGGATCTGAACACTTATCGGAAAATTCAAAGCCTTGAAAAAGCAAACATGTTCAGATCGCCCTCTTAAGTGGGTTTTGAACCGGAGAAGACATCGCCAAGTTACAATTACGTTCTCTTCATTTCCATAGATCGCGCGATTCTCCTCGTTAGAAAGCGCGTTGCAAGTAAAAAGGCGAAACCGAAGATGAATTTAGGTTGCTTCAGAAGGAAGCGGAGCATACGTGAATAGTTGTAAAGTCTTTTCCTTGGCGTCAGCTCTGCTAAGCCCTTCCATCTGGCGATAAGGTCACGTTCTCTCGGAGCTGTGAAAAGCGGTTTGTAAACTATCCATCGGAAATCGACATTTTCATCATGAAGAAGGAAAGCATCGGTCACGTGAAACATTTTGGCTCCTGATGAATAGAATTTGTACGCGAAATCAGCATCTTCTACGTAGTCGAGCCTCTCATCTTGTCCGCCGAGCCTCCAATATTCAGCTCTTGGTATAAAGAGCGGGGACCCCATCCCAACGGGGGTGTCATAGCAGCAGTTTCTGATGTGATATCGACTGACTGCCAAATAGCCTGATGCCCAGTTATATTCTATCCTTATGCTACAAGCTTCGTAGCCTTCCTGAACGTGTTTCAAGCAACTTTCCAACACGTTTTCAGACATGTACTCGTCACTATCGAGTAGGAATAAGTACACTCCTCTTGCCATTCTTGCCCCGAAATTTCTCTTAGCGGCCTGGAAACGATGTCGTATCTTGTAGTACCGGCATTTATTGCCCAGTCTATTACACCATTCTTTCACCAAATTCTCAGTGTCATCTGAGCTATCGCTGTCAACTACGATGATCTCCCAATTTGGAAAACTTTGATCGCATACGCTGTTTATACATGGATCGATCGTTCTACCGGAATTGTATACCGGGATTATTATTGAAACAAGAGGTTGCATCTATGCTCCCGATTCAAGGTATCCTTTCAGCAGCGCGAATCTGATAAGTGGATAGTACAACATGATTTGAGGGCAACGTTTGGTCACTGCTATAGGGAAGGCTCGAAAAGGACTGAAAAGTAGAATCGCCAGTACGCTCTTCACTCCTTGATGAATGTACTTGCTCTCACTGGACAGGTTATGTTTCTCCAAGATGGGAGTATCGAGTCCGTAACGGTAGTATCGATTAACTTGTTCCCGCACTCCCCCTTGCCGGAGATGCGTAGAAATGAGATCGTAGTCGACAGCCCAACGGTAACCGAGCGACGTGATATTCTTGTAGACATAAGTGTCAACACCTGAGTACTTCAACTCTGAAGGCACGATGCCCATCCTCTTAACCACTGAAGACCTGAAAATCGTATTGTCTATGCTGAATATCGGAAGACCATATTTCTTATAGTGTTCTAAACGATATTCTTCGAACCTGCGGAGAGTAAGCTGCGCTTCTGGCGGTAGCCTCCATCCCTGCGCTACAGCGACATCCGGTCTTTCGAGAGCTGCTGAGATACGATTCCACCAGTTACTGGCAAGGAGCAGATCCTGCTCAATCGAAACGAAGTACTCGCAATCCACTAGGCTGAACGCCTTGCTTACACCCGCTGCAACTCCGCCTTCTTCATTCTTGTGAACTTCCCAGTCGAACTGTCCGGCAATGGCTTCACTGTCATCGGTGCTGTGGTCGTCAACAAGGATCTTCCTGTGAACAAATTCTTTCGGCAAACATTTCTCCACACGTCTGAGAACTATGGGCAATGTGGCCGCTCCGTTTTTTGCCCACATAACAACGTCAAGTCTCATCGTTCAAATTCAACCTTCAGTCGTCCAACAAAATTATAGTAGTAGTACTTCAACTGATCTGAAAACGCTATACTGTCTTTAGAGGTCGCAAGGATAGCTAAAGCTTTCGGCAGAGCTAATGTAAAATTCCTAAAGGTGATGAAGAAGCTCTGTATCCCATACTTCTCTTGAAGCTTGGCCAATTCATACCCGAATTGACTATCGAATCTCGGAACGTTATGATGAAAGCAACATGGGTTCTTGGTGGCGATCCATTTGTAGCCTCTATCTTCAATCCACTTCTTGATGAACCAGTCCTCGAAAATGTGGAGATCTTCAGGGATTTTCATCTGCCTCACGAGACTCGTTCGTAGAAGTGTGTCGTGCATTCCTCCTCTAATTGAAGCATTCCGAATCATCAAATCTTCTAAACTCATTCTCCGCACATATTTCATCACCTTCACGCGGTTGTAGACATGAGGGTTGATCGGCATATCCAGTCCCCAAATCGCGCCGACGTTCTCTGCCATGAACTTTCTGGCCTCATAGAACCAGTTTTCAGACAAGATCACATCAGAATCCGCATGTAGATGCCATTCCGTTTCAGCCTTCTCTATACCGATCTGCCTAGCAACCGCTCTATTGCCTCTATTCTGCGTAACCATAACGTTGGGGTAGCTTCGAACTATATCTAAAGTCTCATCAGAACTGAATGCGTCTACGACGAGAAGCTTGCGGACAGGGACGTTCTGGTAGACGCTATCAAGGCACTTCTTCAGAAAAGGTTTGGCTGAGTTCTTAGTTAGCATCACTACGTCGACTTCTACCAACGCTCATGTCCTCGGTCGATATAGACTTCCTTTAGATCTAAGTGGGCAACGGTTTCGCCCTTTTTAATCTTTAACTCTTCATTCAGAAGAAAAACCCGAACACTCCACATGCTTTTCCAATAGTAACAGCGCAACATGCACGACCATCCACAAGTGATGCTCACGAAATAAGGAGGGGCCCTACCAATTCGACCAAGCGCTCAAACCTCTTACCGACAAGAACCTTAACCAAATGAATATCATGCGCCCTCACCGCTCTCAAGAACCTCAACATGACCAAGTAAACGACACCTCCTGCAAGAACGTAGAGAGGAAGAAGATACTTGCTGTACAAGAGAAACTGGGAGCCGAGAACAGTAGCAGCCATAGTTGAACTAGCAACCCAGCTCTTCCATAAGGCTTCGAAGTCGAAATCGACTTTGAACAGTCTCATCTGCCACAAGACTGCCAGCATCAATGCCAAGCCCAAGGCCATTGCTGTGCCTCGAAGAATAGCAGCTCCAAGAACCCCGGTTGAAGGAAGAAGAAGTATACCGAGAAAAACGCTGATCGATACGCCGATCAAAGTCAACAAGGCAGAAATCTTCGTCCTCTCAGTGATCGAGAATATGTCGCTCAAAGCAGCACCGACGCAA